>JAEIGA010001418.1_pt1 | contig 37483 bp, 45 predicted proteins | sample 9270691 | NCBI WGS metagenome assembly JAEIGA01 (sample SAMN17057246, study PRJNA624740) | gut metagenome | biome: biome; isolation source: fecal sample | host: Bos grunniens | place: China: Xizang | collected 2019
ATACAGAATTTTTGCAAGTTCGATTTTATTCATTGTTGAACTCCTTTCTGTATATTAAAAGGCAAATTAAAATAATGATTCGTAGGCCAAACGGCCGGAAAGGAATTAAATATGCAAATCTTATCTGAATTACTTGCGTTCGCTGTTATTGGCTGTATTCTTTACACAATTGCAGGTGCGTTTAAGTATCTAACAGGAAAAGAACTTTCTTCTGAAACTGTCGATGAAGCAAAGAAAGAAGTTCAGAAGAAAATCTTAAATAGCAAGACGGCAAATTATCTTGCTAGTGGTTTATTTACAAAAGATGAACTTGAATCAATGAAGAATAAAGAGGAATAAAACCTGCATATGCACCTGCATATGCAAAACAATGCAGTGCATAAAATGTGCATATGCACCTGCATATGCAGAAATGATGCAGTGCATAAAATCTGCAATGCAGAAACAATGCAGTGCAATGCAAATAAAATAAAATAAAACTAAATAAAATAAAATAAAATAAAATAAAATAATAAAATTTTATAAATAAAATTTTATCTTAAACAAGGAAGGAATTTTTTAATTTCTTCTTTTTTATGTCCGAACGCCACGCGACAAGATGAATACAATACAAATAGATAGAACAGAAAAAGAAATCTGTCAAGAATTAAGCAAGGAATTGTAAAAAAATGTAAAGAACATAAAACAATGATGAGAATTGAATTTTAATAAAAAAGCAAATTATTTAATTATTTAATTACTAATGACTTTGAGAAAAAATTTTGATAATTTTGAAACTGCAATTTGATTAAACAATCGAAGTAGGACAATTCAAAGTAATTGCTTTGACGTGGGAACGCCGAAAAGAAGTTGATAATCGTAAAATTGCAGGGTTTATAGTGGATAAATAAGAGAGATTGAGAATGTTTTTAACGCAGGGTACAAGAAAAATTAAGCATAAAACAATATGGTTTCTTGCTGATTTAAACAATTTTACTGAAAGAAAGTTGTATATTTTTGAATATATCGACAAAAAGATTAAAACAATTACAGTTCTTTTTGAAAAAGATAAGCTGACAGGCGAAGTTTTTTCACAAAGAAACAAAGGCCAAAAGTCTAAAGACATTATGGAACAAGAACGAATCAGAATCTTATTTACTTCTGATGACATCAAAGTCGAAAAGGGAAAACCTTTTGGTTGGGTTTATGGCGAAAACAAAGAGATTCACGACAGACAAGGAAAAGTCGTTGCCATAAAACAAAAAGCGTGTGATTATTACGGACAAAAAGAAACGATTAAACGTGTTGATGTAGCACTCTAATCACTGCTGATTTCTTATTGTTCACTGCAAGGGGGCTGTTTTCCCCCTTGAACCCTAATCTTTTTAAACTCCTCATCTCTGAAAACAACAATACAAGAAGGTTGAAAATCTCAACCTTCTTTTCATTGAAAGGTATGCTATGACACAACAAGAGTTACCAAAACTAACACAAAAACAACAAACATTTGTTCTGCATTACACAATCAATGGTGGTAATGCAAGCGAAGCATACCGAAAAGCATACGATTGTGAGAATATGCAAGACAATTCAATCACTGTTGAAGCATCAAAATTGTTGAAAAACCCTAATGTTACCCTATGGCTAAATCAAGCAAACGTCAATAAGCAAGAGGTTTTTAAGGAAGAATTGAAGTATTCGGTAGTTGATTGTTTCGAAGAACTTGCAGAAGTTCAGAAAAGAGCAAAGAAAGATAAAGGAAATTATTCACAAGAAATAAAAGCTATTGAATTAAAAGGTAAACTAGCAGGACATTTTGTTGATAGACACAACGTAACAGGTGGTGGACTTGCAGATGTTCTTGACCAATTAAAATAAGGTGCTTATGACAAACGCTATTGACATTGAAAAACTACAAAGATTAAAAGACGATTTACCATATTTCGCAAGAAACTTTCTGAAAATAAAAACGAAAAATGAAGGCCTTATTCTTTTCAATATGTCGAATATACAGCTTGATGCACATAGAAGGATTCAAGAACGTAAGAAGCAAGGAAAACCCTGCAAGATTGTATTCCTTAAATCAAGACAAGTTGGTATGTCCACTTATACAGAATCAAGATTTATTTCGAATATTCTTTTCAGAAAAGCAAAGAACGCGTTCGTTCTTGCCGACAAATCAGATTCAGCAAAGAACATCTTTGCAATGACAAAAAGATATTACGAACATCTTCCGGAAGCATTAAAGATTCCATTAAAAGCAGATTCAACAGAACAGCTTGTATTTGAAACAGATTCTTCTTTCAGAGTTGGTACAGCCGGAAGTAAATCAGTTGGTCGTTCAATGACAATCAATTATTTTCACGGTTCAGAAGTTGCTTTTTGGGCAAACGCAAACGATATTGTTTCCGGTATGTTACAAACAATTCCGGACAACTTGGAATCAGAATTGATTCTTGAATCCACTGCAAACGGAACTTCCGGTGAAGGTGCATATTTCTACAATATGGTTCAATCCGGATTAGATAAAAATTCAGATTTTATGACACTGTTCTATGCGTGGTATCAACAGAATGAATACAAAAGGCCAATTCCGGAAGGATTCGTTCTTGACGAAGAAGAAAAAGAACTTCAAATCTTATACAATCTTTCACTTGAACAATTGGCTTGGCGTAGGGCGAAACTGCTATCAGACTTCAAAGGACGTGAACATCTATTCAAACAGGAATATCCTGCAACGATTCAAGAAGCGTTCATCACAACTTCAAACGCATTGATTCCGTTGAACTATATCGAAATGTCAAAAAAGAATTTCGGAATCAACGGTGAAGGTATGCCGGTAGTAATCGGAATAGACCCTGCAAGAAGTTCTGACAGAACAATCATAACCATAAGACAAGGCCGTGTTGTTCAGAAGTTCTACAAGTTTGAAAAAATGGATAACGTAAGGCTTGCCGGTATCGTTATGAGATTGATTCAAACAATCAATCCTGCAAGAGTTTTCATTGACTACGGACACGGAACAGGCGTTTATGACATCTTGATTTCACAAGGAATTACAAACGTGGAACTTGTTCAATTCGGTTCAGGTGCTTATGACAACAAAAAGTATATGAACAGACGTGCTGAAATGTATGACAAAATGCGTTCTTGGTATATGCAAGAAGGTGGAGTATTCATAAAAGACCACGAATTTATTGAAGAATTTGTCAGAGATATTTCGATAATTCCGGATTTAAAAGTATCAGATTCAACCGGAAGGTTTGCGTTAGAAAAGAAAGAAAAAATCGTTCAAGGTACAGAAATCAATTCAACTGACTTTGCAGATTCTCTTGCACTAACTTTCGCAAGTCCTGTTGCATATACGCCAACAGAGTTCGGATTCGATGCAAATAAGATTCAGACAGTGAATAGAAATTGGCAACAAAGGGTATAGAAAAATGGCAAAAAGAGTTTTATTCGGTGGAAGCGATAACCTCGTGGAAGCAGGAAATATTGATTTACAGAATAGACCACAAGTAAGAAATGAAGACGGAACAATCTCAACTGTAAGAAGTATGAGCTTTGAAGACGAAAACGGCGTTCAAGTTCTGATTCCGACAGTATCAGATGAAGGGGAATTGTTATCAAATGATGAAGCAATTGACCAATATTACAGAACCGGAAAACATTTAGGAAAGTTTAAAACAGTGAAGTCAGCAACGAAGTATGCACAACAGCTTCACGAAGAACAAGCAGATTACTACAAAAATTAGGAAGGAGTTAAAAAGATGTTTCCATTATTAGCTTTGGCCGCGTTGACAGCCTTCGGTGCTTACAACTACGGCAAAAACAAACAAATGAAAAAACAATTAAATGCACAAAACACTGCAAACGCAACAAAAACAGAAACTGACACTGCAAAGAATGTGAATACATACAACTATTACACAAACGATTCTGAAACAGGAAATACTTTGTTCGGTTCTGAAAAGAAAACAAAAAGAACATTGTTCGGTAACAGCACAACTGCTGTTTAAAACAGATTGCTTGCCGTTAAGGAATCTGCTTGCAATAACGGCTTTATAGAGTAAGCAGGGAAGTTCATTGTTTCGTTAGGTAAGCGATAAGAACTGCCTAAAAATATAAAAAGAAAAAACTAACTGACAGCCGGAAAGACGGCTTTTTTACTACAAAAATTATCGAAAGGAAATATAAAAATGGGAGTATTTTCAAAGCCAAAAACACAAACCATTGTGCAACAAGCTGAACAAGCAACAGAAGAAAAGAAAGAAACAACTGCAAAGAAACAAAGACTTCTTGAAACAGACGGTGGAAACAAAGGTGCAGAACTTTCAGCACAACAAGGTCAATCAGTTCGTAGGATTTTCGGTTAATGTATAGCGAAGTTCTTGACAAACAGGATTATAACTCAATCTACGCTGTTGAACACGTGCTTGAAAATTTACACAAAGACACTGTTGCAGAACTCAAAAAGAAGTATGGTGATAAATATATTTCAAAAACTTTTGATGCAATAAGAGAATCTGAAATCTTTGTTATTAGATTGAAAAGCACACGTGAGCCGGTTGGACTTTATGGCCTTATAGAACAAGAAAATAATTCAGCAGGTATATTCCTGCTAACTTGCGAAAACTTACACAAAGGAAATCTTATCACGTTTCTGAAAGAAGCAAGAAAACAAGTGAAGCAATGGTCAAGAGAATATGACTTGATTATGGACTATTGCGACAAGCAAAACAAAACAATCATCAAGTGGCTTACACTGTTAGGTTTTAAGCCTGCACCATATGAAGACGAAGATTTTCAGATTTACTTCAAAGGTGATTTAAGCCTTTACGAATAGGGGATTTTAAAATGGATATAACAGATAAAGAACAAAGTTTAGTAATCGAAAGATTCAAAGACTTGAAACAAGAAAGAACTCGATATACTCCACGTTGGCGTGAAATCAGAGAATATGTATCAATTACAAATGAAGTCAATGCAGAATTTGAAGATACTAAACAACCTTCCGAACAGAAAGATATTTACATAAATGACCCAACAGCGTTTATATCTGTCAATCAAGCAGGCGATTATCTTGCAGGGATTCTTTGGAATCTTAACGCCGTAACACTTGAACCTTCAAAATATATCAAAGACAAAGCACAAGGTTCTGACCTTTCAAACTTCTACAAGAAAGCAACAGAAGTTTTTCTTGAACAAATGAACGCTACTGATGCAGGATTTCATTCAGTTTTAAAATCTTACTGTTATGAACAATTCAGCTTCGGAACATCAGGTATCGGAACTTTCAAATCAAAAGAATTTGAAAACAAACAATCTGAATGTTGCTTAACTTTCAAACCTTTTGGCGTATGGAATACAGCAATTGATGAAGGTGCAAACAATAAAATTGATGTTGTCTATACAGTTTATCATTGGCGATTAAATCAAATCATTGAAGAATTTTGTTATCAAGACGGAGTTTTAAACAATGAACTTGTTGAAAAACTTCCGGACGAAATCAAAGAAGCATACAACGCTAACAAGTTCAATCAGAAGTTTAAGCTAGTTTTCGGCGTATTACCTAATTCAAGTTATGCAATGGAAACAAGAGGAAAGAACGGTGCGAAGTATAAAGGTTATTGGTTCATTGATAATTCTTCCAATAAGGTTTTCAAAGTTGAATATTTTGACAAAATGCCTATTTCAATGTGTCGTGCAATTCGCGTAAACAATCAAGTATATGGCGAATCAGCAGGAACACTTGCAATTTCATCAGTTAAAATGCTCAACCATATCGCAGGAAATACAGTTGATAACATAGAAAAAACAACTGATGCACCTTTGGGGATTATTTCCGGTTCATTAGTAGCAGGAAATGTTTTAAACCGTTCAGCTAATTCTGTAACAGTTTTCAACCCTCAAACTACACAAGGAAACGGACAACCTATTTTCCCTATTTCACAAGCAGGCGATATTTCAGCAGTTGTGAATTTCTTAATTCCTCAATTGCAGAAAACAATTATCAATATGTTCAAGATTGACCAATTGCTTGATTTCAACAATCAAACTGAAATGACAGCAACAGAATCTTCTTACAGAATGTCAATCAGAGGTAAAGCAATCAACGGATTGTTAAGCCAACAAAAGACAGAATGTATTGAACCTACTTGTCATAGAGCAATTTCAATTATTCAGAATTGCAAACTGTTCGGTTATACACTTGAAGAAATTCAAGAGATGCCGGAAGAAACAGAAGAACAAATGACATACAAACAACAGCTTATTGCTACCGGTGATTATATTCCGGAAATAGTTCTTGAAGCTATGAAAAACAATAAGATGTGGTACACGCTTAAATTCAATGGCGAATTAGAAAAGTTGTGCAACGCAGAAATATACGAATCAATCGGAAGATTCTTACAGTATTTAAGTGCAATTCTAAATCTTAAACCGGAAGTTGCACACGCGATAAACGGCTATGAGTTTCTTGAATTATTGAAATCTGTATCAAATCTTGTAAACGACAAGTTAATCAAAAACAAATATGATTTTGAAAACATAATCAAAAAACTTGAAGAAGCACAAGCACAACAAGCAGAGATGCAGAACTTAATTGCACAATCACAAATGGCAAAAAATATGGCATCAGCAGGAAAGGACGGTGCGTTAGAAAATGGATTATCGTAAAAGCAAAGTAGATGAGATTAGAGAACAGCAACAACAAGCAGAACAACAGAACGAAAAACGAACTGAAAATCTTAAACTTGCTTGCAAAGAGATTGCAGAAACAAAGAATGGTCAGTATCTTTTGAAGTTCTTGTATGAAATTTCCGGTTGGGCTGAACAGGATTGCAACATCAATTCAGATATTCTTATCTACAAAAAAGCAAGACGTGATTATTGGTCGATTGTTAGAAACATAATACCACCGAACGTTCTTGCACACATTGAAATCTATGGCGACATAGATTTAACGGAATAAAAGGAGTAAAGGAAAAAATGGAAACAGGACAAGAAAACGGACAAGAATTTGACAACACGCAACAAGGTTCAGCAGGTTCAGATTCCGGACTTCAAAATCAAGGAACACAATCTTCTGATTTTTCGATTCCGGACGAATACAAAGAAAAAGGTTGGACAAGATTCTTTGACGGAAAATCCGGTGATGAATTAAAATCAGAACTTTTCAGAAGCTATGACAATTCACAAACTCTTATCGGAAAAAAGGTTGAAGACTACTTAAAGACAACTGATTTAAAAAGTTTAGACAACTATGCTGAAATCAAAGAAATTCTGACAAAACAAATTGCACCGGAAGTTCAAGTTCCGGAATCAGCAAACGATTACGCATTGAACGAAATCTTAAAAGATGCTGACGGAAATCTTGAATATGAATATCCGGAAGAAGCACTCGGATTCTTCGGTGAACAATTCAAAGAATTAGGCCTTTCAAAAGAACAAGGTCAAGGACTTTTAAAAGCATACACAGATTTTGAAATTCAAGAGTTCCAAAAATACACTGATGCAGGCGAACTTGAAACTTCTATCAGCACAATGTTCAAAGGGAACACGGAACAAAGAAAAACTGTTGAAGGCCTTTTGAAAGAGTTCTTACCGGAAGAAGACCAACAGTTCTTACAAAAAACAGCACCGAATTACACTATCGAAATGTTTTATAAAGTTGCAAATGGTTTAGTCAGCAAGTACGGATATAAAGAAGGAACAAACAATTCCAACAATCCGGCTAAACTTCAAAGAATGTCAGAAGCTGATAAGAACGCAGAATATGACAGACTTTATAACAAGCTGATTGAATTAGACAACAATCCTCATCAGAAAGTTGGCGATAGAGAAGCAATCGTTAAACAAATGAGAGAAATTTTCAATAGTTAAAAGTATGACAAACACGAAAGGAAAACAAAATGGCAACATACAAATATACCGTTGAAGGTATTTATGAAACTGACAAAGGTTCAGGCAAAGATTACACAAGTTTTAATTACGATATTACTTTATCAAGATTTCGTGAAGGTGGTGCAGGAACTCACATCTTACGCAGATTCTTACCTTTACTAATCAAAAAAGATAAAAAGAATCCGTTACTATCAAAAATCAAACAGTGGTTGATTACGGATTGTCAGAAGGTTGATGACAAGTTCAAACTTGAAGGAAAGAACATCAATGAGTTAAACGAATACGAAATACAAGAACTTGCTTGTATGTATGACTTATACGAAGTTCCTCTACCTTCTACAACCTCAATCACTGATTTAAGAGCAAAAGCATCTCAAATCTATTTGAAAAAAGTTTTAAAAGTTCCTATGAAGACAACAGAAGAAAAACTTCAAAATGAGTTCTTCAAAAAACAAGATGACGGAACAATTAAATTCGATAACACGTTGAAAATACCTGTTCAAGTTGTTGATAACTTTATTGGCAAAGTAGCCGTTGTCAAAAAGAAAACACTTGCAGATTATATTCAACAAGCAGGTCAAGCAGTAGCAGAAGGAGTTCTTGCCGTAACAGGAAATAAAACTGATGACGGTCAGAAAGACGGCGATAAGAACAACGGTTTCCCTTCGGCCGATGACCTTGCAAACAACGCGTAACAACGCAAAATCGTTGAGGATTGAACAAGCGTAAGCACTCTTGAATCAACAAAAATTTTACTTTCAAAGAGAATCTGAATTATCAGGCAATTTCTGAAAAAAGTAAGCAGTAGTACACACAGATTGCAACATTTCAGAAAAAGTCTTTCGTAGTGTTGCAATCGCAAAACACGAAAGGAAAAGGAAAAATGCCTATCATTGGAAGTCCAAATTTAGACCACGCTTCGTTGCTTCTTTTTGAAAAAAACTTTGAAAGATTAGCTTCGAACAAAGACACAAAACTTTTGAATTGTCCTGCTATTAAACATATGGACATCAAAGGTATCTCAAACATCTCACGTATTGAAGGAAATGACCTTGTAAAAGTAACTGGTCGTAACCCAGAAAAACAATACTTGACAATCAGAAACGACAACAGAAAATCTGTTGCAGAAAGATTCACAGGAACTTATCTTGTTGATTCTTATGACAGAGCTGTTCAGTTGATTACTGACCCAACTTCTGACTTGTTCTTAAACTTGAAAGAAGCTAAAAACAGATTAACTGACAAATGTATCATCAACGCTGCGACAGGCGATGTTGTTGTTGGTGCACCAAACGAAGCAGGTACAACTTTGACTGCTGAACAAGACGGCGTTATTACAATTGCAGGTACATCAAAATTTGATTACGCATCTGTAATTTCACCAGCTATCACAACTTTCAAAAACAACTACATTGAAACAGCAGGCGTTACACTTGCAATTTCAGCTTCTGAAGAAGAAGATTTAAGAAATGATGACAAGTATATGAACGCATTGTACTCAAATCAAAACGTTGTTGATAGAGGTACAATCACAAACGCATCAGGTTTCAACGTTGTAACTTTTGCAGGTAACACTCAAGGTGGAACAGCTGTTGAATTACCAATTCTTCCGGAATCAGAAGATGGTGTTCGTTCTAACGTCTTAATGGCTCCAAAATCAATTGCGTTTGCAGTTGAAGTTGGCCGTTTAGATTGCGAACGTTCAGCTAAACACGTAAACTCTTGGGAAGTTACAATTGATATGTGGGTGAAAGCTGTTAGACTTCAAGGTTCTAAAGTTATCATCTTAACTTCTACAATGTAGTAACACTGAAAAGCAGGCTTGCATTAAGTTGCAGGCTTGCTTTTTTTCGTATTAAAAAAGGGAAATTTGAAATGATTACATCAGAAAAAGATATATGCAATATGGCACTTGATTATTGCAATTGCAGAAATATAACTTCTTTGGACGAAGAAACAAAAGAAAGTAAAAAATGTTCTGCTTGGTATGACAACGTAAGAAAAGCATTGCTTATGAATATGAACGCAACATTCTCAATCAAGCGTGCAACGTTGGCTGAAATAGCAAACTATGAAAAAGTTTATGGATATGACAGAGCCTTCGCACTACCTTCTGACTTGCTTCAAGTTCTGAATTTAGGCAATCCGTTATTAGACGAATACTATCAGATTGAAGGCGATTATTTCTTTACCAATTCACAAGAAAAACATATTTCTATAAGATACATTGCTGACGTGAAAGATGTTACAAAATATGATGCAGAATTTTGCGACTTGTTGGCTTTAAGACTAGCTGAAAAAATCTGCATACCTCTTACAGAAGATACAGAAAAAGCAAATTATATTAAGCAACTTGCACAGCTTAAATACAACGAATGTTCAACAAAATATGGACGTGATAACAGAATCGTAGTTATTAACAAACCACGTTATCGTCAATCAAAAATATGTGCAGAAAATTACAATGCAAATTATCCTGCACAATAGGAAAAGGAATATAACAGATGAGAACTTCAATACCTAAAAACAATTTTTCTTCCGGACAAATTGACCGTGATGTCAAAAGCCGTTTCGACTTACCACTATTTCAGAACGGACACGAAATATCACGCAATTTCTTCCATACTATCAAAGGCGATTGCTATTACAGAACCGGCTTTGAGTTCCTTGACGAAATCGGAAATTCAGCACTTTATGAATTTAAGTTTTCACAAGAACAAGCGTATTTATTAGTTTTCAGAATACAATATATAGAATTTTGGTCATACAATGCAAACAATGAACTTGTAAGAGTATTGGACGATTCCGGCAATCCTCTTACACTTGTTCACCCATACGGAACAGAAGTTTTCAATCTTTGTATGACACAGAATTGCGATGTTCTTTATATCACACACAATGACGGAAAATATCCGGAAAAACAGTTAAAAAGAACAGCAAGCAATAAATTTGAATTACTTGATACAACTTTCACAAACTCAGGAACAAAGAGTTTATCAAGCACTTCTGAATCAGATGCACACGGATTTCCTTGTAGTTGTGCGTTCTATGAAAACAGGCTCAACAGATGTTCTTCTTCTAAATATCCAACATATTTATATGGTTCAAAAGGTGGAAGTTACAACGATATTACAACAGGCGAAAACACAAATGACGGTTATCAATTCGACTTGGCCGAAGCTAATTCAAAAGCACTATGGCTTATTTCCGGTGTAAACTCTTTACTTGTCGGAACAGCAGAAGGAATATTGACTGTAAACGGTGGAAGTGTTTCAACAGCAATTACGCCAACAGATATTTCAGCAAAACTTTCTTGCCGTGACGGAGTTTCAAAAGTTAGACCGGTTCACAAAGATAACTTTGTTTTCTTTGTTTCAAGTAACAAAAGATTACTTTATATGTTTGAATATGATGTTCTTCTTGAACAGTTCAAAGCAACGAACTTATCAAAAGGTAATTACGAAATAACAAAAGGTGGAATCAAAAAACTTGCAAACAAGTTCGACAGGTTCGGCCTAATATTCGCTTTATGCGGAACAAGACTTTTATCAATCTGTTTTTCAAATGATGAAGCTGTAAACAGTTGGTCAGAGTTTATAACAAAAGGCGAATTTATTGACATATGCACAGTAACAAGGCCGGACGGCGATTTTGATTTATTCGCTAATATCAAAAGAACTATCAACGGCGTAACAAGATATTATCTTGAAAGATTAACAGAAACAGTTGAGTTTTCACGCTTCGAAGATTTTATTTCAGAGATTCCGGAAGATGCAACAGAATCTGATATTATCAAAATCAAAAAGGAAGATAATTACGCTTTTTACAGAAAGATTGCAGAAGAATTGAGAGATTGTAATTATCTTGATTGTTCAATGAAATATTCCGGACTTCATAAAAGTATGATTCAGCTTCAAGGCGATACGCTGAAATGTGAATCAGAAGTGTTTGCACTTACTGACGTTGGTAAAAGAATATGGTTTAAGACTATAACAGGACGTGAGTATGGCATATTAGACATTACAGAATTTGTTGATACATCAACAGTGAAAGTGAATGTTCTTCTTCAACCTACTAGCAATTACACTTCTCAATGGTATATTTCTGCAACAAAGTTTTCCGGACTTGAACACTTGGAAGGCGAAACAGTTGCAGTTGTCGGAAATGGTGGTTATATTGGCGACTTCGTTGTTCAGAATGGTTGTGTTGATATTAGTTCAGCAAACGTGAACAAAGTTGGAACAGCAATTATAGGACTTAAACACAAAGGTATTTTAAAAAGTCCTAATCTTGGATTGCAACTTCAAGGAACACAAACCTTCTCAAATATGAAAAACATTTACAAACTTGGTTTACAGTTGAGTTTTTCAGCAGGGGGAAAAGTTGGCGATAGTATGTATTATTTACAGAATGTTCAAGACTTCAATCCGGAAGGCCTTCTTGATGTTCCACCATTACCAATTGATACATTAAAAGAAATTACTTATTCCGGTGATTATGACAAAGACAAGCATTATTTTGTTGTGCAAGATAGTCCGTTGCCTTTCCATATCACAGCAATAATTCCACATTATAAACACGTTCCGAAAACGTAGAAAGGATATAAAAATGGCATTACCAATAATTCCAATTATTCTTGCAGTAACAGCACTTGGTTCCGGTATTGTTCAAGGTATTTCACAAGCAAAGAACGCAAAAGCAGAAGCAGAAGCAGTTCTTGAAAATGCACAAGTTCAAATGAATGAACGTGCTAAACAAGCAAGAAAATTGATGTCGCAACAGAAAACTTCTTATCTTAAAAGTGGTATATATTTCAACAGTGGTTCACCGGTTGATATTATCAACGAAACATATGACACTATGCAGGCAGACTTGAACGCTATGACAAAAGATACTGATAAGAAAGTAAACAATCTTATGCGACAAGGAAAAACAGCGTTCTTCAATTCTATTCTTGAAGGCGTTGCAAATGGTGCAATGTCTTTTTTGGGAACACAAGGAATGATGAAGAATCTTGGAATGTCGGACAGTTCCGGTTCATCTTTGAAGCAGATTCTAGGAAGTTTCGGAAGTAAAGTTTCTAATTCAAAAGCAGGAACAGCAGTTCAGAATTGGTATAACTCACAAAGAGGTTGGAACGTTGGGGGATTTGGTAACGTAACCGGAAACGCTGACAAAATAGTATAGGAGTAAAGAAATGGCACACATACAACGTGGTGAACAAAGACAATATATTCAACAGCAGGCCGAAATGGATTTTTCCGGTGCTTACGCCAACTTGCTTAATCAAGGCGTTCAGCAAGGTGTTTCAATAACTCAAAAAGCAAATGAAGCAACTATGGCCAACAATCAGATTGAACTTTCAACAAGATTCTTGCAAAAGAACAATGAAATCAACACGAAGTATCAAGCTGACCCAACAAACCCACAAAGAGAAGTTGAACTTCAAGAAGCGTTCAATTCGCTTGCTAATGAGTTTAAAATCAATCCTGTTTGCGAAGCACAATGGAATAATATCAAGAACAATGTTTATGGCCGTTATAAAGTTTACAACGCACAATGGCAAGAAAAACAACAACAAAGCAATATTTCAACTAATTTGAAAAACGGATATGAAGCACTTACAAATCAGATTTCTATGCTTGGACTTAATGGTGCAAGCGTTGATGAAATGCGTTTAATTTACGCGAACGGAATTGAAGGCCTTCGCAATGGTGCTGTTGTTGGACTTGGCGAAATGGTTGTTGATAATTTCTTAAAAGATTATAATCACGACTTTATGACAACTTATCTTTCAGCGTTAGCGTTAAACAATCCACTTGAAGCACAAAGACTTCTTGCTGATGAAGGCGTAAGAAACGACATCGGACGTGCTGAAACAATTGAAAAATTAGAAAGCTACGTTGCTAATTCTATGAAGAATCAAAGCACAAGAAACGCAGTTGCTGAACTTGGAAACACTTTACGCAGTATGAACAGCGAAGATGCAGATGCGATTCTAAACGGCGAAGCTGATTTAAACAGAGTGATGAAATTTATTGAATCAAATAAAAATATTCCGGAAGGCTCAAAAGATTTAATTCTTGGAATCTATGGAATAGGAAAAACAACAGAATATGTTTATGACAAAGATAAGAAAAAGATTGTTAAAAAAGAAGATGCAGGAAGTGGAAAGAAATCTTCCGGCGTTAAATTAACAGACTTTCAAAAGAAATATTATGCAGAAGAACTTGAACAAGACTTGCATAATCTTATCAGCTTTTCAGAAGACAACGCCGGTAATGTAAGCGTAAAAGATGCAAAGAAAAACAACAAGCTACAAGAAGCATCAAACTTCACTGTTTCTTATATGCAAAGAGTTGCAGAAGCACAAGGGCAAATTGATGCTTACTACAACGCAGGTGCTATTTCAAAAGATGACAGAAAAAGATTGATGAATAGTTATATCACGCCTGTTGCAGATTATCTTGAATCTAATTTAAGTCAGCTTGATGAAGGCAATTGGCGAAGACAAAAGTTAGGCTATGGAAGAATTGCAAAACAATTCAGCACAGAAGGATTGAAAAAAGAAGCTGATATTAGAGAAGTAAATCGTCAGAAATTGTTTGCACAAAACTATTATCTTGATGAATTAAATCAAGCATCACAAAAACTTGGATTAAAAAATATTTATGAAATCGAAACTTTGAAGCCACATCAACAACGTGAGGTTTACGAACTTGCATCAGAACGTGCGTTGGTTCGTGCTAAACGTTGGACAGATAAACCGGAATTATTCTTTGCAAAAGAATATCCGGAAATTAACAGCAAACCATTCTTGCATTTCAGACAGAATGAAGCTGTTCTTATCAACAGAGCAGTTGCAGAAGCTGTTTATAAAAGAGAGTTTGAAAACCTTGACGGAACTTCAAAGATTGATGATTTAAAAGACTATGCAGAACTTAAATCAGTAGAAGAAATCAAAAAGCAAGCACTTCTAAACAGAAGAAAAGCCGGTGGAACTCTTGATTTAAGAGAAAGAGAAATGTCTATATCAAGACCTTCACCACGCAACTTGAATGAATTTTATCAGAGAGTAAAAGCACTTGGCGTTACTCCGGAACAATTTATGCAAGATGCAAGGGAAAGAGGATTTTTGAAACTTCCGGATATGACAATGAAAGAACGTTGGCATTATGCACACTTGAAACAAACCGGACAAATTGACCCAATGGCAGGATATTATGATGCACTACGTGAAGCAGAACACGCAAAAGCATTACAAGATGCCAAAAAGAGAAATGGAAAATAGAGGTAAAAAGAAATGGCATTATTTCAAGATTATAAAGAAGACGGAAACGTTGTAAATCATACCGTTGAACCTGATACTTTTTCAAAGTTAGGCTTTGACGAAATCGTTGAAGAAAGAAGAATAAACAGAGAACAACAAGCAGAAAACGAACGCTTATGGGTGTCAAACATTGTTTCACCGGAAAGAATAAAAGAATGGGAAAACAAAGGTAAAATGACAGCCATTGAAGTATGGCAAAAGAAAAACAAAAACGAACTTATTCCATATATGGGAACTTGGCAGGAAGGAACGGAAACTTTCGGAATAAAAAATATTTCTGATAAGTTGAAAAAAGGTCAAGTTGTATCACCGGAAGAACGCCAAAAATACGAAGACTTTATTCTTGATATGGCAGAGATTCAAACACGTGGTTACACGTTCGGTGGTGGTGCAACCAATATTGGACTTGAAACACTTCCTTTTATGGCAGAGTTCGGAATCGGTTTATTAACAACCGGTGGAACTGCATCAATCGGTGCAACTACTTCGAAAATCGGTGCTGAAACTGTAAAGAAAACAGTTAAACAAAAGATTGCCGAAGGAGTAAAGAAAACAGCGTTCAACGCAACTTTGAATCCGAAAACATATGCTTTTACAGCAACACGCTTGCCACAACAAGTTCGTGCAAGAATGGGTGATATAATGCTTTCAGACAGTATTGCCATAACTCCGGAAGGACAAGCAATATTAAAAGAAGGTGAAACAAGTCCTGCTATTGCTTTTATGAAAGCGTTAGCAATGACAAATGTTGAAGTTGCATCAGAAATAAGTGGTGCAATGTTGGTTCGTCCTGTTATGCAAGGTGCAGGCCAATTGTCAAAAGCAATTGCAAGTCCTGTTCTAAAACATTTGCCGGACGGATTCGCAGAAAAGTTTGTTAAACTTGCAGAAGAAGCAACAAAACTTCCGTTTGCAAAAGCTGTTGATGAGTTAGGATTCAACGGCGTTCTTGAAGAAATTGGCGAAGAACGTGTCGGCGATTTATTGAAGTTTGCATTAAATATTGATGAAGAAGAAGGCTATTCGTTTGAACAGCTTCTTGATGCTGTCTTTCCTTCTGCTGAACAGTTAGGACAAGAAGCATTGTCTTTCGGTGTTACAGGCGTTGCAATGAACGTTGCTCACGCAGGTTTAAAATCACTTCCAAAAGTTGGTGAAAAATACACAAAAGACGGATTCTTGATTGATGCAGGAATATTCAGAACGCACGGATACGATTCTTATTTAGATTCTAAAGTAAAAGAAGAATTAACTAAAAAAGGAAAAACAGAAGATGAAATTGAGAACGTTCTCGATTTCTCAACTCGTGATGACAAAATTCAATTCTTAAAAGAATCAAAAACAGAGTTCGATTCAAAAAAACAATATGATGAAAAAGAACTTGAAAAAGAATTAAAAAGAATTGAGGTTGAAGACGTTGCGTTTGAAAAACTTACGCAAGGTGGAGTTGATAAAGACGTTGCGTTTGCAAACGCAAAACTTTTCGGACAATTCTTTAAACAATATGGTGCAAACAATCCGGAAGCGTTCAAGGAATGGTTCAATAAGTTTGACGTGCAATACAATGTTCCTGCAAATGGAAAAGGAATTATGCAACAAGGTGTTAATGAGGAAAGAAATCTTGTTATGGCACACGCTTCAAGGATAGGAAGCATCAATGATATTATTCAATCCGGAAGTTTGCTTGCACCTTCTTTTTCTATAACTTCAAAAGAATCTGAAACACTTGAAGAAGGAAAGTTCGGTGAAGTTATATTTATCAGAAATCCAAAAAAGATTGATTATAAAGAAGATAATATCTATGACCGTGATATTTATTCACCACGTATGCCTATGCCACATTATGACATACCGGACGGAAGAACTGTTGATTATTACGAATATGACAGCTTAAAAAGAAGTTATGAATCTAATCCGGAAAAATTTGTTGAAAAATGGGGACAAACTTTTGATGAATATTTTGCCGGTGCAAAAAAGGTTTTATTCTTGGGATATACTCCTTCCGGAAACAGACGTTATGTTCCTTACAATAACGAAAATATAATCAAAGAAATGAAGAAACAAGGCTTGTTAAACAAAGAAGGGTTTGACTATGGCTTGTCATCTTTGCTTGCAAGATTTTCTTCAAAACAATCAAGTAAAGAAACATTGAAAGAATCTGCAAAAAAAGGTTTAAGCAGAACAAAAGACATTGATAAACAATGGGAAGAAATAAAAGAAGAATACGATAAACTTGGCGAAAAGGTTGCAGAATATTATTATGACAAATGGTCATTCTATGAAGTGCAATCAGAAGCGTTCTATGCAATAGCTAAAAATATGAAGAAAACAATTAACGAATTGTTTTCAGAAGAACTTCCTGCTGAATTAAAACAAGAAGTAAAAGATTTTGTTGAAAAAGCAAGAAATCTTCCACGTTCTTATTTTGAAGCAAAGCCTATGCGTGAAATAGGATTAAGTGAATTTAATCACGTTCTTGTTAAAACCGGAACACTAACAGAAGAACAGAAAAAAGGCTTGCAGGATTGGGGTGTGCAGGTTACAGAATACAACAAGGGTGAATTATATAAAACACTTGAAAATCTTGATAAACAAGAAAATAAAGTTTTCTTCCAATCTGCTTATCACGGAACGCCACATAAGTTTGATAAATTCTCAACCGAAAAAATTGGAACCGGTGAAGGTGCACAGGCTCACGGTTGGGGGTTGTATTTTGCTGAAAATAAAGATATTTCTGAAAATTACAGAAAAAACTTAACAGATTATAAAGTTGAATATGTTAAATATAAAGGTGAAATTGTAAACGAAGAAGCTTTTAAAACTTCTCTATACAGATTAAAAGAAAACGGTTTAAATGATGCTTTATATTACATACAAAAGGTTATAACTTTCAGACTAGGGGAATATGTCCACGCAAAAGAATTATATCCGGATAGTGTTTATCTAAAAGATTTAGAAGAAATGCTAAATGATGCAAAAGAAATTAAAAAACTATTAAACAATATAAATATAAACGACATTGAAATTAAAATAGATAAAGGCCAATTATTTGAAGTTGATATTCCGGAAAATGATGTTCTTCTTGATGAGGATAAAACGTTCAATGAACAGCCAGAAAAAGTTCAAGAAGCATTAAAAAATCTTCCTATACAATTCTTTGATATAAATGATTACAATATTGAAGAAATGACAGGCGAAGATATTTATGGCGAAATTGTAAATAATATAGCAAAACGCGATGGATATAAAAGCACTCAAAAAGAATTTGAAAAAAGTGCAAGTAAATTATTAAATAAATACGGTATTAAAGGCATAACCTATGACGGACGTTCTGACGGACGTTGTTATGTTATCTTTGATGACAAAGCGATTGATGTTATCAAAACATATTATCAAGATTCTAACGAAGAAGAAAAGCTGATTGCCGGCTTCACTTATCCGGAAGTATTGGAAAAGATGACAGAAATCTATGCAGAACTTGAAAAAGGACTTCCAGAAAAAGAAGAACAAGAACTTATGGCTAAACTCCACGTTCTTGAAGATGCGTTTGAAGTTTCTGAAAATCCTCAAAAGTTCAGCAATGAAGAACGTCAAATGGAAATTATGCTTAACGCGTATTACATTATGAATAATCAAGAAATCCCAAAAGATTATCTTGAAACAGATTCTATTTCAAAAAGAACTTATGATGATTTACGCAAACTTCATATTGAAAAGAAAGAAAAAGCAGAAGCAGAATACTACGGTTATTTTACCGAAGGACAGAATAAGAATGTTATAACTATTATGGCGAATCATAATAGTTCTACTGCGTTGCACGAATTAGGCCACTTGTTCCTTAACGGCTTGAATGAGCTTGCACGTGCTGATGAAAATGCAAGACAACAACTTGATGCCGTGAACAAGTGGTTAGGATTCAGTGGTGAATATACAGTTGCACAACAAGAGAAATTCGCACGTTCTTTTGAAGCATACTTATACAAAGGAAAAGCACCAAACAACGCGTTAAGACAAGTATTCGAAAACTTCAAAGAATGGTTGAAAGCTGTCTATGAGCATATAACAGATATTGAAAACAAAGGTGCAGATATTTCACCGGAAGTTCAAGAACTGTTTGACGGCATCTTTGGTGGTGATGAATATTATAATCAACGCAAGCAAGCAAACGAACTTTTAAGACGTGTTAAAACTATCGTCAGAAAAGAAAAAGTTGCTTCTGTTCCGGTGCGTGATGACAAAGAACTTGACGAAATTGCAAAAAGACATAAGGAAGTTTCTTACGAAATCTTATCTGTTGGAACAGGTAAAAGCGTCAAGTATCTTAAAACCATTTTTGAAACAGGTTCAAGCAGAAAATCTTTCGGAAAGAAAAGAGAGAATGTCGAAGAACTTCTTGATTCAGTGGACGATAAAATCACTGTTTCCGGTGGTATGCGTGAACATTGGAAAGAGTTTTATTCAGATACAGGTGTAAGTTATGACAATGACGAAATCGGTGGTGATTACGAACTTGTTCAACAAGCACTTGATGTTATTGTGAATAAAAAATATGGTTATCAAAATATAAACAATTATCTTGATGAACGTGCAGATTATTTCGAAAAAGCGATTGATGAAGCAGACAGGCAATACAAAGTTCTTTTAAGAAGTTTCAGAAAAGAAGACAGAAACGTTGCTTTATCTGCAATATATGAATGGCTTGATGAATTGAATCCGGAAATAAAAGAAGATTACGAAAACAGATTTATTTTCGATTCCGGAATCATTGAAAGAAACGAACACGTTGATAAATTTGACAAAGCAAAACGTCAGATTCTTTCAAGAGCATTAGAACTTGATAATCAATTCTCAATTACAAGTGATGAAAAATACAAAGAATTAGTAAAAGAAGTTATGAAAAATCTTGACTTCTTACAGCCTGCTGACAAAGCAAAATTGACAGCAAATATTCTTGACGTTCCTTCAACTAACTTCTTGATGTCTTCTATTGATAACATATTAGACATTGCAAAAACAATGGAAGATGTGAATTATAGAAGAAATCTTGAAAGAGAAATTCACAAAGAATTACAGAAAACAAAGAATGTTAAAAAGAACGGAAGAAGCGTTGGCCGTTATGACTACAAAACAAATAAAATCTTTGAAGAATTAAGAGAACTTGACAGGCTATCACCGGAACAAGCAAACGAATTAAGACTTGAAGTAAGCAGATTCGCAACAGCAGAAGACAACGGTTTATCCTTCAAAGATAAACTTATCAATAAATTCTTGTCATATAAATCAGCAGGCAGAACGTTTGCTGATACAGACCTTATGAAAGAATTATATGATGAGATTCTGAAAATTAAACTTGTTGGTAAAAGTGCAAAATCTGAACTTGACCTTCAAGAAAAACTTGATGAATCAAAAGATATTAACGAACTTATTGAAATAGTTCAAAAGAAAAAAGAAGCAGGAGTTATTGCAAAGAATTACATAAGCCATCTTGCTAACCTTGAATCAAGTCTTAATGCTATTTTCAACAAGGACATCAAGGACAGATACGGTGCAGAAATTCTTTATGCAGAAACAGAAGCACAAGCATTTCAACATCAAGAAAAACAAAAGTTTGAATCAGAAGTTGCAAAGATTTACAACTTGCCTTCTTGGTGTTGGGATAAAAAGATTCTTGAATATCTAACAGAAAAGCACGTTTATCCGGAGTTCAGAAGAAAATATGACACAAACGGCGACTTGTTGAAGGTTAGAACAATTGACAGAACGCTTACTAAAATGGACATCATACAGGCTTACATATGGTCGAAGAATGAAGTTTTAGAAAAGCGTTTAAAGAATCAGTTCGGCGAAGAAACGCTTGAAGCAATGTTTGATGAATTATCACTTGAAGACGTGAAGTTTGCAGAACTTTTGATGCACACAGCACAATCGTTCTATCCACTTGTAAACAAAGCGTTCATCAATAAGTATGGTTTAGACTTACCGAAAGTTTCTTGCTATTTCCCTTCAACTCCTGAACGTGGTTCAGAAGTTGATTTATACAACGATTATTCTTCAAAATCTTTGAACAACAGCTTTACAAAAGCACGTGCAATGTCAGAAACACAAGCAATGGATTTTCACAATCCTGTTGCAACTCTATACAGCCATATTGAAGGAGTTTCAAAATTCGTCTTTATGTCTGACAGTTTAGACAAGGCCAATTTGAGATTCAGAGATTTAGACCTTAAACGCGTTATTATCAACAAGTTCGGTGAAGATGTTTACAGAACACTTGAACAATCACTATTGAACGTTACATACAAGAAAGAAGCACCGGTATTCAACGGAATGAATAAAGTCTTGGATAATATGATTGGTAATTGGATTCAAGCGAACGTTGCTGTTAAACCTATTGTTGGATTGAAACAGCTTCTTTCTGCAAACAACTATGCTGTTGATATGCCATATATGACTTGGCAAGCAGGGTTCTTGAAAGCGTTAGCGAATCCAAAAGAAACAATCGACTATATGATGAAAATTCCATATATCAAAGCAAGGTATGAAGGCAACTTTTCAAATGAGTTCTTAAAACAAACAATTGAAAATAGTGCGTTCGCGATGTCTAAAAAATTAAAAGATGCTTGCACCTTGTTTATTAAGATTGGTGATATTGGTGCAATTATATTCGGTGGTAAACCTTACATTGAATATTTGATGAAAGAAAAAGGAATGTCAGAAGAACAAGCAATCAAACAATTTGTTCTTTCAACAAACCGTTCGCAACAATCAAGTGCAGTTTCTTCTTTATCAAATTTTCAAGTCAATATGACACGAAATCCTTTAGGTAAATTGTTTATTGCCTTCAAGAACTCCCCTCAACAATATATCAGAATGTGTGGTGATGCAGTTGTTTCAGTTGCAAATGGTGATATGAGCAAAAAACAATGTGCAAAGGTTCTGTTCCAATATGCTTACTTACAGCCGTTCTTTTATGCAGTTGCAACGTCCGGTTCATTATTAAAACTCTTATTGACCGGTGATGATGACGACTTGAAAAAAGATGCTTCAATCAGCATATTCAATTTAAACTCTGATGCAGTTCCGATTCTTGGCGACATTTACAAATATGCAATTACAAGAATGGCGTATGGTGAAAAACAAATGCCACAAACAACGCCACTTTTAGGGGATATTCAAAGAGAAATAAACAGGATTTCAAAAGAAGAAGTAACCCTTCAAGATTACCTTGAAGCTGTCGGTTATATCGGTTTACACGTTGGACTTGGTTATAACTCAAAAGCGTTCGGAAGCATCGGTTCCGGATTCGGCGACATATTCAATGGCGATATTGAAAAAGGTGCGTTGAAAGTTCTTGGCTATACTGACAACAGAGCAAAAAATATTACAGGCGAAAAGAAAAAATAGGAGTAAACGAAAATGGCAAACGAAGTAGATTACAATCCTTGTCAATACAAGGGTAATGGCGTTACGCGTGATTTTTCTTTTAATTGGAAAGTCATCGAAGTTGAAGAATTGATTGTATCACTTGAACTTGTTTCAACCGGTGATGAAATAATTCTTACACGTGGTTCAGATTATACAGCACAAGTGAACGCTGTCGGTGGTAATGTGTTATTAACAACAGCACCTTCCGAAGATTATTTTATAAACATCAGAAGAAAAACTTCAAACTTTCAATCAAAAGGTTATTCGACTTCTTCCGGTTTTCAAGGTTCTGAAATTGAAAAATCTTTTGACAAAGTTTCCTGCTGTCTTCAAGATATGCAACACGGTATTGATACTTTCAAAGAAGAATACACAGCAGAAACAGACCAAAAGATTGAAGACTTTGAAGGCGAAATCAATTCAAAATTAACACAGGTAAACACAGCAGTTGAACAATTAAACAGGCTTGATGAAGTTCTTGTTGCTTGTGAAGGCTATGCAGTATCATCAGAAGAACAATCAATCATTTCTCAAAATCAAGCTGTTCTTGCAGAAGAATTTGCACAATCAGCAGAACAAACACTTGCACAGATTCAGAACGAACATACAGTTGCAACAGCAGATATTGAAGCAACAAAGAAACAAGCAATTGCACAAGTTCAATCAACCGGTATTTATATGCAAGGCGACAGACTTTTCTATGTGGATTCAAAAGGCGTGAAACACGAATTTAGAAACGATTATGGTGGAATTGCACCAATGGCCGTAAAGCACAAAGAAGTCAAAAAGGTTGATGACGGATTCGCTTTAACTTGGACTGACCCTGACGATAGCGTTTATCAAAACAATGTTTATTGCACTTGGAAAGAAACAACAATTGTTCGTAAACTTGGAAAATATCCGGAATCAGTTTATGACGGCGATGTCGTTCTTACTTGCAATGAAAGAAATAAATATTCAATCAATGCTTATATTGACAATGTGGACACAACAAAGGATTATAAATACCGTGCGTTCCCTTGTTCTATTAACAATGTTTACAGCCTTGAAGAAGGCAACAAGTTCGGCCAATGGATTTATTCTTTAACAAGAATTATGAAAGAATCTGTTCCTTCTGAAAAGATTGTTTATCGTGGAACTAACGCTGTTTATAAGCCTGCTTATATGGATTTCTCATCAGACACTTTTAATTATGGCGATTGGAAAAATGCACCATTCTTATTGAAAGATAGACTTGCACCTTGTGTTGTTGGTTTTAACGGCGAATTAAAATATTTCTTGAATCCGGATAACTACTTACAAAAAGAAGACGGAACAGCTTCTGATGTAAAAGACACAGCACAAGAAATAAATTGCTTTATGCGAATAAAACTTTTATATAGAAGAAAAAGAACTAACGCAGAAGGCAACACAGAAATTGATATTTCAAACGAAAAAGTCAATGATGAATATAAACCTTATGGTTCATTTATTAAACCGGATAACACTTTAAGAGAATATATCTACTTACCAATTTACAGAGGTTCTCTTGTATCAAACAAAATGCGTTCAATGAGTGGTAATCTAACGCCAATTTCAAGCAAAACAGGAACAGATGAAAGAACATATTGTCAGAACGTTGGAACAGGCCACGATATGATTACACACGCAGACCGTGAACTTATTGAAGACTTAACAATGCTTATGTTTAAAACAACTGACCTTCAATCAGCGTTAGGCAAAGGAAAGTCAAATGGTGGTTCTGACGTTGGTGCTTGTTTGAAATCCGGAACAATGGACACAAGAGGTTTGTTCTATGGTTCAACTTCTGATGCTGTCGGAATCAAATTGTTCGGTATGGAAAACAGATACGCTTCACAATGGGAACGTGTTCTTGGTGAAGTCCTTGTAAACGGCGTAAGAAAAGTTAAGTTAGGTCAAGGAACTTTGGACGGCTCAACAGTTACAGATTTCAACTTTACCGGCGAAGGATATATCACACTTTCTGAACTTCCTACTATTTCCGGAACTTCCGGTGGATATATTTCAGAAGAAAGAACAGTAAACGATATAGGAACTTTCCCTGTTGTCGTTAGTGGTTCTTCCTCAACCTATGAGTGCGACGGTATGTGGTTTAATAACTCCGGAACTATGGTTGCCCTTCGTGGTGGTGATTCGTACCTCGGTGCTCTTTGTGGTCTGTTCTGCTCGGCCTTGCACTACCCTGTTTCGAGCGCGTACTGGGCTATCGGCTCGTCCGTTTCTTACAAACCTCTGTAAGAGGGGGTGCAATGGGGGAAACTTCCCCCTTTTAAATCTTTAGGGATAAATCTGTCGCTGGTTGCAATTCGTGGTGGTAATTCGAACAACGGTGCTATTTGTGGTCTGTTCTGCTCGAACTTGAACAACCCTGTTTCGAACGCGAACTGGAATATCGGCTCGTCCATTTCTTAAATGAATTTCTTATTTCTAATGGCAGATTTATTCCTCACCACTTGGTGAAAATAAACCGAACAAGAGGCACAGTTAAGTAGCGAAAGTTTAACTTTGGGTGAAAGACCGTGAGGTATTTAAGAAACTATGAAAACAAACAAAGAACCTCTTTTTGAAAAACTCGTAAGCATTGAAAACCTTGAACAAGCTGTCATAAATTCTGCAAAGAAAAAGACAGATAGAGCAAGGGTAAGAAACGCTTTGAAGTACAAAGATTGTATTGTTAGAAAATTAAGATATTTACTCATCAATAAAAAATTAAGATTGCCGGTTCACAAAGGCGTTGATATAAATGACGGCATCTCTCAAAAGAAAAGAATAATCGTAAAACCACATTACGTTTATGAATTGATTTTTCAGTGGGCGATTATTCAAGTTCTTAAACCAATAATGATGAAGGGAATGTATAAATGGAGTTGTGGAAGCATAACCGGACGTGGTGCGTTATATGGTAAAAGATACCTTGAACGATATATAAAACAGAATCCGAAGAAAATTAAATATGGAGTTGAAGCAGATATTTATCATTTCTTTGAATCCGTTGATATTGAACTTCTGAAAGAAATGTTCAAGAAAAAGATTCGCGATAAAGATATGTTATGGGCAATAAACTTGGTTCTTGATTGCAATAAGATTCTTTATCACGGCGAAGAAATTGATATTGGATTGCCGATTGGTTTTTATACTTCGCAATGGTTTGCAAACTTTTATCTTGAAGGCCTTGACCATTATATAAAAGAACAGTTGCATATGAAATGTTATTTGCGTTATGTGGATAACTTGGTTTTAGTCGGTGCAAATAAAAGAGAATTACATAAGGCCTTGTTTGAGATTTCAAAATATCTTGCCGGAATCGGCTTAAAATTGAAAGACAATTATCAAGTTTTTAGATTCTCATATACAGACAAAGACGGAAAAGAAAAAGGTCGTGCGTTTGATTTTATGGGATATAGATTTTTCCGAAACAAAGTAATCATCAGAAGAAAAATATTTTACAAGATTATGCGTAAAGTCCGGAAAGTATCAAGATTGAAAATCATTGATGTTCATTCAGCAAGACAAATAACTTGTTATATGGGTTACATCAAGCATACAGATTCTTACAAGTTGTTTCAAGAACGTATTAAACCACTTGTGAACATAGGAAATTGTAAAAGAATAGTTAGTGGTAGTGATACCAGAAAGGAAAAAAGAAATGCTAAAGCTACAATGGAAAGAAGTGCAGAGCAAGGAACAGCCAATGGAAATTGATGCAATTGCAACTGACAAAGGCGTTTATTTAAGAAAAGATATTATCTTTGAAGAAGATATTTATAAATACAAAGAAGTTCTTCTACCTAACGAATATCGTTATGAAATACTTGATACAGAAGAATATATGGCAAAACTTCTTGAACAATTCAAAGCAGAAGCGTTTGCAGAAAATGAAAAATTGTTGGCCAATAAAAAAACAATTGAAACTTCTTTTGGTGAGTTCTCAATCAAAACTCCAACTTATGATTTCGTGTTCTGTCTAATGTTTTTAAAAGATTTACCAACCGGTATTCCGGAAGGAAAGATTCGTTTAGCTGACGGAAGTCCTGTTAAGGCTATGACACAAGCAGAAGTTATGAATCTTTATATTGAATTTACAACAGCAATTGCAGGAATTGATTCTTTATTTACAGGAAATAAAATCAAGATTGCAACAGCACAAACAATTGCTGAACTCGAAGCAATAGAAATTGCTTATTAAATGGGGGTATAAAACTATGTCGGACGTGTTTTAACAGGCCTTAAAACGCGTTCTGCAAGGTCTAATTTTGGGGGTTCAATGAAAGTTCAACCTATTAACGCTATGCAAACAAATAAAACACTATTCAAGGGTAATGAACTTATGAAGTTCTATAAAAAAGGAAAGCTGAAAATTACACACGGCTTTTATGGTGGATTGTTAGATGTTAAGAACGCATCAAAAGAACACTTGCAATGTAAGTGTTACGGTGGAAAAAACACAAAAGATAATATTGTGTTATCAACAAAAGAACTTAATAACAAAAGAGGGAACAAACCTTTGATTGAAGTTCTTGATGTTGAATCTGCAAAAATTTATTTGAATGAAATTTTAGAAAACAACATCAAAGGCTTTGACAAATTTGCATATGTTAAAGGAATCATCAAAAAAGTCTATGAATTAACCGGTATTAAATTAGAACTGTAAAGGGGGAATTTATGAATGAAATTTTTAAATTTATTACAACTCCAATTGTTTTTTTATTTAAAACTTTGGACGGAGTAAGAGAATATGTCGAAGACAGAATTGCTGATGTTCTTGACAGAGTTCAAGACAATGAATCAATTGATAAGATTGAAAAGAAATTGATTAAAGAAGGAGTTGAAGCCGGATTGACTTATTTCTTGGGTAAGTGTCCGGTTGATTCAAAGAAACTTGAAGCGATTGCAGATTCAATTGTTGAAAAAGGAATTAACAAAATAAATCCTGCAATCTCTAAACAATTAAGAAAGTGAGGTGAAAAGTGATTGATTTAACTATGCCTTTGTTATATTGCGTTTCCGGACGACAAGGCTTGAAAATTTATTTTGATTCTGAAAATCCGGAATCTTATCTTGAAGACAAAACACTTGTCGGACTTGAAGGTGATGAATTAAAAAGGGCATTGAATAAACCTTTCTACACCTCAAACAGTTTAGGCGTATTGGTTGAATACGGCGAAGAACGTTATCAGTTCACTATTCCAACAGGCTACGATTGGAACGGTGCAAACGTTCCACCGTTCGCGTGGTTGATTATTGGCCAACAAAAAGAGCCACGTTTCAAATTCGCAAGTTGCGTTCACGATTATATGTGTGAGAATAAAGAAGTTGTCGGCTACAATCGTTATTTATCAACACTCATATTTGAAGCACTTTGTGAACACTTCGGCAGGTTCAATGACTTAAAGCGTTGGGCTATGTTTCACAGTGTTGATAATTTTCAAAAAGGGAAAAAATGGAAGAAGGGGAAAGAGAAATGCTGACAGCAGAATTGGCAGTAAGTATTGCCGTGAATATTATCGTGCTTGCTTTTTTTGCAGGCATCTATGTTTCTACTATTAAGAATCACGAAAAGATGATTGAAGATTTAAGAAAAATTATTGATATGAAAGTTGCAGATTTAAAAGAGAATTTTGAAAAACATCTGAATCGTGTTGAGCAGAAGCAGGACAAGCACAACAATATTATTGAACGTATGGTTCGTGTTGAAGATAGTTGCAAATCATCACACAAAAGACTTGATGAAATTGAAAACTTTCAACACAACTGTATATTTAAGAAAGGTTCAAAATGAAGACATCAGAAGAAGGAAGACAATTTATAAAATTAAAAGAAGGCTTGAAGTTAGAAACTTATAAGTGTTCTTCAAATGTTTCAACAATTGGTTATGGACACACAGGTTCGGACGTTCACGCCAATATGAAAATTACAAAAGAGCAAGCAGAAAAACTGTTTGCTATGGATATTCAGATTCACGAAAACAATATCAATAAACTTGTGAAAGTTCCACTGACACAAGGACAGTTCGATGCACTTGTTTCGCTTGAATTTAATATCGGTTATGGTGCGCTCAAAGATTCAACATTATTGAGATTATTGAACGCAGGAAAGTATCGTGAATCTGCTGAACAATTCACACGTTGGGTTTATTCCGGTGGAAAAATTTCAGCAGGTTTGCAAAAGAGGAGAGAGGAAGAAAAGCGTTTATTCTTGAAATAAATGTCAATAGTCTGTTTTCGTTTTTGTCAGACTTTATTCAATTGGCTTGCTTGGTTTTCAAGCAAGTCTTTTTTTATGCAACAAAATCCAACGATTTTAATCTTGAAATTAAATCAGAATCTATGAGTTTTTCAAAGTCTTCTGCAATTTTTAAAAGTTCTAACTTCGGTAAGTTTCGTGCTCCATAATTAACAAAATCATTATTGATGAGATAATTGAAGACGGAAGTAAGCACTACGCTTACTTCTTTGTCTTTGTAAGAAAAGTTCGAACCTAACATTTTTAAGATTGCTTGTTTTTTCTTCGCATTTCCGTTCAAATACGCTTCGCGTGCGTGTTTGCAGAAGTTTTCTAATAAGTTCGAACCTTCATCAAAAGTCTTCGAAGTATTGCTAATTGTTTTCAATTTTTCAATCAATTCTTCTTTTTGGGCATGCCATTCATTATGTTTTTCTAACCAAAATTCTTGTGAGATTCTTCCGTCAAGTTTATCTGTATATAAATTGTTTAATCTATTTTGTAGTCTTGAAATCTGTTTTTGGATTTCTTCCATACTTGTTTCTTCATATTCAGACTTCATTTTTCTAAATTCAATCGTTGCTTCTTTTAAAATTTCAAACAATCCGGAATCCGGTGCAGGAATTTTTTCAACCAATTGTAAGAACACTTCATCAAGTTTTTCTTCTCTTATATAATCTTTCTTACAAGTTCCACCACGTTTGCCGGTGCAATGATAATAAACATACTTTCCTTTTTTCAATTCTGCTGTCATCTGACAACCACAATGACCACAAGTCAGTAATCCGGTATAAGCAAATTCCACATCGTGAGAACGTGCCTTGCTTTGATTAAACATCTTCTGAACCCTGTTGTATGTTTCAATGTCAATAATCGGTTCGTGCTTGCCGTCATAAATAACACCTTTGATTTTCATCTTGCCAATATAAAAAGAATCTTTCAGAACGAACAGAAGTCTTGGTTTTGAATAAGGCTTGCCGTTATGATTAAAACCTTCATCAAAAAGTTTAGTCCTCAATTCATCAACAGAATATGCACCTGTTGAATATAACTCAAACAAGCGTTTCACAAAGACAGATTTTTCAGCATCAACAAAGATTTCTTTTTTCTTCGTTGCTTTATTCACGTCATTATAATAACCCACCGGTGCTTTATGTGGATAACCACCTTCTCTTATTTTTTCTTCACGGCCTTTCATAACTTCTTCGCGAAGGTTATCAAGATAATTCTTCGCCATTAAAACTTTGAATCCGTGAACAAGTTTTTCGTGGCTCGTTGAATCACGTTTTAAGACAACGTGTTCTTTTACAAGGTGAATTACAAGGTTGAAATTTTGTGATAAATCTTCAAGTACAACATAATCTTTGAAGTTCCTGTAAATTCTATCAGTCTTTTCAACAAAGATGTCTTTAATGTTATTCTCTTTTATATACGCAAGCATATCGTTGTAAATCTTACGGCCGGCTTTTCCACTTGTTTTATTCTCTATAAAGAATTTCACAATCTTAATTCCGGATTTTTCGGAATACTGCTTGAATAATTCTATTTGAGCAGGTATTGAAAAACCTGTATCTTCTTGCTTCTTTGACGATACACGTGCATAGGCAACTGCTGATTTCATACAAACATATTAGCACAAAGAAAAAAATTTAATTATTATCATTCAAAATACACATCAAGTTTTTATAAAAAAACTTCACATCTTCCGGACTTACTTCTTCCGGTTCAGCAGGGGGCAACAGAATCAATTTCAATTCTGTCGTTGGTTTTGGTTGAAAAGGCATGACATTGTTTATCACTTGCCATACCTCATTTCATTGATATTGACAACCCTGCGTTGCTTTGAAATATTTATGTAAGTTGTTTGAGCCTGTTCCAACGTGTCGTGAACAATATCTATAAACGGAGTTCTACTAAATACACGGACAATATATTTTCCGGTCAATTCAGCATCAGGTTCACCGACATATTCAAGGCCGGAAACTTCTTTTATATCTGAAATGTCTATAAGTATTTTTCCTTTAATCAACAAAATATCAGACATTCTGCACCTCTTATTTTAAATACCTTTCACAAACGCGTTGAAGTTTTTGTTGTTTCAAAAGCATAACTTCTGATTCGCAATTGTGAATCAACACAAGTTGTTCAAGAATAATCTGAACATCAGCAATTTCTTCTGCAAGGTTATGCACGTTGCCAATCTTACGCAACATCTTGCAAACTTCTTTTTGTAGTTCAGAAAGTTCTTCAACAGCGACAACACATTGATTTTCAACGCCGAACTTCTGAATAAGTTTTAAATATATTTCTTCTTTTTCCATTGCTTATTCTTCCTCGTAATCGTCATATTCATATTCGTTCACTTCGTCTTCATCAAATTTTGAATTGACATAATAAGTTATTGCACACGCAATAATCAGACAAATAAATAATCCTAAAACATCAGCCATTAACTCACCTTCCTGTTCTCAATCTGTAATAAATTTTGTTCAATATCTGTTTCAATTGGCTTATTAAAAGAAACATTTTCTGCCCTTTCTGCACCGGACAACATTGCTTCTCTTATAAAATGGAAGTTATCTTTACTTATTTTTATATTAGGATTCAACCTGTTAAACTCATCATTAACTTGTTGTTTCTTTATAACCATTAAAGAAGTTCCATTGGATAAGACTATTTCTTCTTTTTCCCTTCGGAGTTGTTCTAATTTTTCCGAAAGTTCGTTTGAAAATCCTGCAACAAAATTTCTTATTAACATTTGAGGTTGATATATTTCACAAAGTTTTGCGTAATAAATTGAATTTTTATATTGTTTAATTTCAAGCGACAATACTTGACTTATCATTTTGGCAAAATGAAAACAAAGTTTCACATCAATTTCGAATCCAAAAAAATGAAATTCTTTTCTGCGTTTATAATAATAAGATTCACAATCAAATGTTCCGGCTAAATCTTGAAGCACGTTCACAATATCAAGCCTAAACATATCAAAAGGTTTATCAACAAAAGAACTTCTATCAACTTTTTTTAAATCAAATTCAGTGATATTGTATTCAGCCATTAACTTATTGGCAAATTTCAACGCAACTTCTGCTTCGTGTTTTGTTGCACCATTCTTTTCGTTTCGTTCTAATAAATTTAAGATTCTTTGAAGAATTTTATTATCAGCCATTTTGCACCTCTTTCAATGCGTTATCAGCTTCTTCAAAAACTGATTTACTTCCGCTATGACACCACATACAATCACCCTCACAACCTTCGCAATCAATTTGAAGTTCTCGGATTTCCTTCAAGGCATCAACTAATTTCTTAACATCAGCTTCTGAATACCAAACAACGCGTTGTCCTAATCCGTTTGTAGTTATCCACATTACAGCACCTCACCTTACAAAGTCCTGCTGATAAGTTTCAAAATTCTTGCATATGCAGATTTCAGTTCTGAAAGTTCTTCTGAACAATTGTCATCAAGATAAGCGATTTCTTCCATAATTTTTTCAAGACATTCTTCGTATTCTTCTTGAACTCGTTCAAGCGAATCGTTATATGCTTGATAAACAGAACTTGCATAATAATTTGTCTTGCTCAATATTCCACCGGTTATGTGCATATAAAGTTCCGGAATTGTTTCAAGAAGAAAATAATAATCCGATAATTCTTTATAAGCATTTTCTTTATTAAACGGATTTTCTTCATCAAAAACATACTTATCCCAATATTCGTTGCTTTCCATTTTCACAACTTGTTTAATAGCAAGGTGCTTGTGAAGATATTCGTTTTCGTCTTTTAATCTTTTGAGTTCAGTTTGCAAATCTTTATTCTGCTTTACAACAGCGTTGTATTGGTTTTCATTTGATTTTGCAATTTTTAAAAGTTCTGTTACGTTTACTTCTGTTATTAAATCAGAAGTGTTTTCTTGAACTTCGTTATAAGTTTGTTCGAAGATGTCCGGCTTGCAAGGATAAAATTCGCCTTGAACGCCTTTGATAATATAATCACCAACGGAAGCAATCATTATTCCTTCAAGCGTTGTAATAAATAAGTCCTTTGAATTTACATCTTCACCTATTGCTTCACCAACAAAGCACTGAATTTCTTCCTTGTTTGTTCCGTCAAATTGTATTGCTTCAATCACAACAGGTTTTTTTCTAAATTGTTTTTTCATTCTGCACCGTCCTTAATCTAGTTTGTCATTCGCTTTTTGAACTGTTTTCACAACGCCACGTGCAACACTACTTAAACCGAAAGTCGCAATAGCTGTTAGTTGGCTCATATCGTCTTCGCCGTTGTCGGTCAAATCGTTTACAAGTTCACCGGCACATCTTATTGGCATTGTTATCAATTCGCCTATTGCATCAAATATGCTCATTCTATTTTCCTTTCTCTACGGCGTTACGTAGTTCTACATCTGTTACACCATTTTTATTAAAGAAGTAATCTATTTCAGTTGTTACGTCTTCAATAAATTCTTTTTCTGCTTCACCAATTTTCTTTTTCTTTTCAATATATTCTTTTACATAGTTCAGAATATTGTTGAAAGTTACTAGCGAATTAGTCTTGTAAATCTTTTCAATTCTCGTTGCCATTTTCAAACTCCACTTCCGGTTCTTTGATTTCTACTTTTGACCATTTTTCAAAAAACTTTTCTTCTGATTCTGACAAATACCACAACAAATAAATTGCTGTTTCAGCAGGGAATCCAACTAAAATTTTTGCCTTGTTGTTGTCGTCAGCTTTGCACAATAAACGAAACACGTGAGAAGTGAAGTTGTCAGCAAAGTTGTTGTTACGCCAAATCTTGAATCGTTCTAACGCAAGGATAAATTCACTTTTCATTAAACAAAGATTAAGTCCGGTATGAATTTCTTGAAAACTTATCATATTCTTTGTTTCGCCACGTTCCATAATTCTTAATACTGTCATTTTTCCACCTTTCAAAAAAAAGCAGGGTTAGGGATTATAACCCTGCATACATTCAACTATTCTTTGTCTTCCTCTGTTTCAGAATCAGCTTCTGAATTTTCTTCTTGGTTATCTGTAAAATATTGAAGTGCATCAATCGCATCTTGATAACAATCGTCTTCAATGAAAATATTGCCAACATAAGAAGTTTCGTTTAATAAATCTTTATTGGCCGGATATTGAAGAAGGCGTTCACCTTCAAAAACATTACTTGCAATTGCAAAACTTCCTTCAAGTTCAACAGATTTTTTTATTATGTAATAAGGAATATTTCCGACAACATCAGAACTATTTGCTTTGTAAATATCACCAACGATAATTGATTGACCACAATTTCCAAAAGTAAATCCGGTATCAATAACCGATTCTTCTTCCGGTTGATTATCAAATAAGTGAGTTTGATAATTTTTCAAAGCATCTTGAACGTTTACAAGTTCTTCTTCTTTCTTTTCAAGCAAGTCTTCTTGGTTCTGCAATGCCTTTTCAATAGAACGATAGCTTTCAATCTTCTTCTGATTTTCTTTAAGAACTTTCCATTCTTCTTCGGCAATATTGTTTTTCATTTCTTCTTTTACTTCGTTTATTAAAATATCAAAAACCGTTGTGTTACTTGCTTCAACAACTTTTGTCAATGAATCAATCTCTTGTTCAAGTTGCTTTTCGTATGCTTCAAGCTGTTCTTGTGTCATCTCATTAAGTTTGATTTTTGCCATTTTCTAATCCTCGCTTTCTTTTAATAGTTCTATTGGCTTAAATATTTCTTCTGTTATTCCTTCGCTTTGAATCGTAAATTTATAACCTTTTCCCATTGTTTGAAATAGTCCGTCAGCACGCCACCCACATTTCCGGCAAGTGTATCTGTCAGTTAATAGTTCGTTGCAGTTCGAACATTTATACATTTTTGTTGGGAACTTGTTGTTAAATTCACGCCAACTTGGAAAAACTTCTTCTTGCATTTCTTCTGCTCATAAAATTTTGTATTCCTATAAATATTGATTATCACTTTAGGCTGTTGCACTTTGTTCCCTTCTGCGAAACATCAAAGACCAAACAACAAACGTTCCTTCCGGAGTTAGTCGGCCTTTTGCTTCAAATTCATCACCGACTTGTATGTTTGTTCTTCCCCACTGTACGCACATTCTTCCTTCCGGAAATGCTTTACTTTCACAATAAAAAACTGTTTTTAATTTGCCGTTGATTTCTTGGTTCTGCAACTCAATTTTTAAAACTTTTGAGTGAACCAACACGGCATCATTTTCATACTTTGAAACATACTTTTGCTTCTTTTTACGCATTACAATACTCCTTCTGATGATTCTTTTCTTTCTAAACTCCTCAAATCATCATCAACAATTCCGTAGCGTTCCATTATTGGACGTAACGTTGGAACAATCATTGCTTTGTTTCTTGCAAATAATAAAGTCTTATCTTTGTAATGGTCGAATATAAACGCCATTGCATCTTCTCTTGATTGAATATTCTGCATTCTGATTTCAAATTCAGAAGGCTCATTTCGTTTTTGTTCAGCTTCACGCTGTTTGCGTTGTTCTTCGCGTAGTTCTTTTTCTGTCTTCTTGTGCTTAACAGGGCCAAATTCACCATTCAACAAACGGCCTAAATTGTTATCTTTCAACAACCAATTTGCACAAGGTTTGAAGTTTATGTCAGTATCAAATTTGATACATTTAAGCGTGTAAATAATATCACGCATCTTGTTGCGTAGTTCCGGAATCTTGTCATTGTATTTTTTAAGCGATTCAATTTCTTGTGTTGAAAGAATTGGTTCTTCATTGAAAAATTCAACATACGCTTTATTAAATGAAGACAACAACCAACGCACGTTCGCGGCCTGCTTTTTATCTTCGTTCTTCTGCTCAACATAGTTCAGATTTCTCAATATTCTGTCAGAAATATAAAAGCCTTCTTCAACACGGAACAATCCGAAGTCGTTCATAATTTGATGAATCTTTTCTTCATCAACTCTTAATTCGTATGCGATTAAACTTTCGTCTTCCACTGCAAAAGGATTCTTGTGCATATGTTCAACGATTGCCCAAAACAAGCCGTAACCTTCCCAACCTAACTTGATAAGAAGTCTTATTATTGAATTGTCTTGGCGTGAACCTATGTCGTGTGAAAAGAACGGTTCAATAATTTTATCTTCCTTCATTGCTCACCTTTGGTTTTCCGAATTGGCGTACAAGTTCAATAACAGATTGTTTCATCTTGCACTTGTTTTTTAAAATTGGATAAAGATAACACTTTGAACAAGTACAGCCGATTAGATAACATTCAACTGCTGATTGTGTCCAACGTTGAAATTTCGGTGATTTATCTTTTCCAATGCCGTAATTCTTCATAGTTATTTTCCTTGTATCATTCTTGTTTGCTTTGCAATTTCTTTAAGCTGTTTCACTCTCTTTGAATAACATTCATTGATTCTATTTTCCTTGATAACTTGAAGCATCACCCTGCTTGCGTTATCTTGTGCAATCTCACGTCTTCTTTTTTCTGCTTGGATTTCTTGAACAAAATATGGTAAGTCAATTTCATTCTGTTTAACCTTTGGTGCAGATACTTCTTGAATATCATAGAAGTATTGGAACGCTTGTTGTTCTAGGAACTGAATTTTTTTCTTTCTGATGTCGTGTTGTTTTTGTTTGTATGCTTCAAACAAATTTGTAAACACTCTTGGGATAATTGAAACTTTTTCTACTCTGTTCATTCTTGGGAACTGAATTACTTTACTCATCTTTTTAAACTCCAATCTTTTTACTGTTTGTTTTCATCACGTTGAATTTTTTCTCTCAACGCTTGAACTACATAATCACTTCTTGATGCGTTGTTTTCATTTGCTTTCTCATCAACTTTTGCCAATAAGTCGAACGGAATACCAACGCTTACAGGAACTCTGTTTTTAATTGTCTTTGGCGTCATTCTCTTTTTCTCCTTTCCTATTTGCTTTTTAGCTACACAAAACAACACAAATAGAACAGGCAATTATTGCTGTTTTTGCGTTTTTGTGTAATAATTAAGTAAATAAATAATTAAATAAGTACAAGCAGATTGTACAGCGAATGAAATCAAAAGTCAAGCATTTGATATTTTATTTACAAAAGTTCATACAAACGGAGTAGTAAACAATGTCAGATTTAGCCGAAAGATTAAAAGAAATTAGACGTACAAAAAACCTTACTCAACAAGAGTTAGGACAGATTTTAGGCGTTACAAAACAAGCTGTTGCCAATGTCGAAAGTGGACACAATAAACCTTCAATTGAGTTCGTGAGTAAACTAATTGAAAACTTAAATATCAATTCTAATTGGTTTCTGATTGGTCAAGGCGAAATGTTCAACGCATCAGAGTTTGAGGACGTCAAGACAGAAGTCCTCGAAGAAGTAAATAAGATTCTTTCAAAGTATGGAATTAAGAACTAATCGTTTCAACCAACCTTTCAAAAATAATAACGGCTTCTTCTTTGCCGTATAATTGTTCTAGTGCATACAGAATTTTTGCAAGTTCGATTTTATTCATTGTTGAACTCCTTTCTGTATATTAAAAGGCAAATTAAAATAATGATTCGTAGGCCAAACGGCCGGAAAGGAATTAAATATGCAAATCTTATCTGAATTACTTGCGTTC
>JAEIGA010001419.1_pt1 | contig 37481 bp, 55 predicted proteins | sample 9270691 | NCBI WGS metagenome assembly JAEIGA01 (sample SAMN17057246, study PRJNA624740) | gut metagenome | biome: biome; isolation source: fecal sample | host: Bos grunniens | place: China: Xizang | collected 2019
AGTTTGTGATGAAAAATGTCAGTATTACTTCACTTGCACAAGAAATCCAAAGTATATGGAAATAAGGCAGAAAGAATTGCAGAAGAAATTAGGACATGTGAAGGAAGGTGATTAAAATGCGTGGACAAATATTATATCCACCACAAGATATTGAAACAGAACCACTTCAAAGAAAAATAATGGTGCATATGTTTATGCATTATCGGTGTGATTGTTGTGGTAGAATTTTTAGATTTTATCTAGAAAAAGGACTAGAAGACAAAATGCAGGATGAAATTGAACCTGATAAACACAAGCCTGTTCCATTCTGTGTTCCTTGCTTATGTGGTGGAACATTGGAACATGTGTATTGGAATCATGATATTCGTTTGAATTCTTATCATCCTATCAAAGAACAAATGAACTATTTTGAGAACACAGAAGAACATGAATGTGGAATTCCACATATCAGAAACTATGGTTCAGAATATTTAATAGATCAACCTAATGTTGAATTTATGAAGGCAGCACAGCAATTGGAAGAAGCAAAGGAAAAAATAAAGGACTTTCGAGATGCTTTTAATGAAAGAAATGAAGACAATCCACATGGTTTGCAACATGTGTCAACATCAGCATTAAAAGCAGAATTAAGAAGAAGGAAAAGGTGGAAATACTAATGGCAGATGTAAAATGGATCAAAATTTGCACAGACCTATTTGATGATGAAAAAATCCTGATGATTGAAAGCCTTCCTTCTGCTGACACAATCATTGTCATATGGTTCAAATTGCTGACCTTTGCAGGAAAACAAAACAATGATGGTGTGTTCCTGATGAACAATAGAATTGCATACACAGATGAAATGCTTGCAACTATTTTCAGAAGGGATGTCAATGTTTTAAGACTTGCATTGAACACATTTGAACAGTTTGGAATGATAGAAATCATTGATGGTGTTGTTGCAATTCCAAACTGGAACAAACATCAAACACTTGATGCATATGAGAAGAAAAAAGAACGTGACAGGATATATCAGGCAGAAAGAAGGGCGAATCAAAGGGCATTGATTGAAAAATCGTCTGACAAATCGTCTGACAGTCAAGCGATTGAATCGTCTGATGTCGCTATTTCAGAAGAAGATATAGAAAAAGAAGAAGAAAAAGAGAAAGATAAAAAGAAAAATAGTGCATCTGACAATGCACATGAATTGTCGAAAAAAGAATTAGATGCATTCTTTGAATATCTTTGGTCATTATATCCTAACAAAAAGGGCAAAGGTCAAGTGTCTGACAGTAAAAAGAAAGCATTGGTCAAAATTGGACATGCTGAAATGGTGAGAGCAATTGAAAGATACAAGAAAGATTTGCAAAAGGATTCTTGGAGAAAACCACAGAATGGAAGCACATTCTTCAATTCAGGTTATGTTGACTATTTAGATGAAAATTACACACAGGAACAAGTCAACAATGGTGTTCCTTCAGGAACAAATCAAGATGATCTTGATGAATACTTCTAGAAAGGATGAAGGTTGTGAGTATGAAAGAATTATGTGAAAGAATGACAGACAAATTCAGTGCAGATGTTCCACATCCTGAAAATGAATACATAGATGAAGAAGGTTTTGTAAGATGTTCTGTCTGTCATGACAGGGTTGAATTCTTGGCTTCTGTTCCTGAACTTGGGATTGAAAGAAAAGTCAGATGCATTTGTTCTTGCATACAAAAGAAACAGGAAGAAGAAAAGAAAAGAGATATGCAGCAGGACATCTTCAGAGAAAGAATGAAATGCTTTTCTGATTCAAATATGCACACTTGGACATTTGCAAATGATGATGAAAACAATCCAAAATTGACTGCTGCCATGAAGAACTATGTGAAGCACTTCCAACAGTTCAAGAAAGAAGGAAAAGGGCTGCTGCTTTATGGATCAGTGGGAACAGGAAAGACATATTATGCTGCATGTATTGCAAATGCACTGATAGATGAAGGATATTCCTGTTTGATGACCAACTTTTCAACACTGATCAATCAGATACAGGCAACATTTGAAGAAAAGCAGGAAGTGATTGCTAGATTGAATAGATTTTCACTTCTTGTCATTGATGACCTTGGAATTGAAAGTGATTCAAAGTACAGGCAGGAGCAGATTTACAACATCATTGATGCAAGATACAGGGCAGGTCTTCCTTTCATAGTCACAACAAATCTTTCAGCAGAAGAATTAAAAAAACCAACTGACATTGGTTATCAGAGAATTTATGACAGAATTCTTGAAAGATGTCATCCAGTGCAGGTTGAAGGGAAAAGCAGAAGAAGGGAAAACCTGAAGGCATCATTCAAAGATACAAAGGAACTTTTAGGATTGTAGGAAAGGAAAAAGAATGAGTGAAGAAGGAGTAAAATACAAGGGTATTGACATAAAAAAAATCAGGGAAATTGAAAGAATAAAATTTCCACATATTCATTTGAGTTCACAGGGAAAAGAAGCAATGGAAGAACTTTTGCATGCAGATTCAAATAGTTTAACAGATGCACAACTGATGATGAAACAACAAATTGAAGCACATCAGAAAAAGTTTGTTGATGAAAGAGATATGTTCATCATCTGTGAAATTGCAATTATGTATCTTAAACAATGTGGAGCAGTAAAAAGGATATTTAATAAGTTGAAAGAAGCAGAATACAATGTGAATGGATGTGGGCTGATGGCTGTTGAAACAGAACACATTATAGAAATATTCAAAGAAGAAGGAGTGATTTCATGAGTGATCCATATAGAACCATAGATGATTATATAGCACGCTATGCAAGAAGTTATTGCAATGGTGATATTGAAGAAGCAAAGAAGCATGCAATTGTGAAAGCAGTGATTCAGGAGAAGGAGAAGTGCAATGGGAAAGATTAAAACAATTAGAACACATTATGATCCAATATTATATCGTGAAGAAGTGAAAGAAAAAGGGTTGGAAGCAACATTGAATGATATTGGTTGGGAAAATGTCTTGCAAGTCCTTCCTTGTTACTGTGGAAATGGTGAATATTTTTACACAATAATCTATAAGGAAGGTGCAGACAATGATGAATATTAAAGATTTTTGCAAAATGTTAGATGGTAGACAATATGATTATCCACAGTTTCAATCAGATGATATTGAAATTGCAAAAGAAAATGGATTTGTAATTGTATATGGTTCAAGTGATGATTTAATGGAGTTTGACGGAGCAATATATGATGAAGCAGGTTGTTTTGATGGTGGAAAGGTTTACTTTGACAAAGACGGAGTGTCGCAAGACGGAGAACAAAAACCAAATATGATTGAAGCATTGTGGTGTGATGATGAAATCAGAGATGAAAATGGAAGTCTTATTACATGGACATACAAGACAGATATTCCACACGAAACATTTATGATTCTTGATGATGGAGAAAGTTATTGCAGGGCAATAGTCTTTGATATTAAAGACATAAAGTGAGGTGAATGAAGATGAATCCAGTTGATGTTTTAATGTGGATTGTCATTGGTGGTGCAATATCACTTGTCCTTGGTTTTTTCGTGTGGTCATTATGTGTGATTGCAGGGCAAAGTGACAGAATTTCAGAAGAACAATGGAATGAGTATTGCAGAAAGGCTGAAAAAGAAGCAGGTGAATGTGATGAAAGCAAAATGGTTCTTGATGAAGATTGAAGAAATTGATGCAAAAATTGAAGGCAGGTCATATGAAATTATGCAATTAAAGATGATTGCAAGTGGAAGAACAGCACAATGGGGTTCTGAACGTGTCCAATCTTCAGGAAGTCAGCAAAAGATGGCTGATGCTGTTGCAAAATACATAGATTATGAAAACGATCATGAAATGAAAGAACTGCTGCTGCTAAAGCAGTACATCATCAACACAATTAAAAAACTTCCAACAAAATATTATAAAATGCTTCATAGAATTTATGTACAAGGAATGACAATCAGGGATATTTACCTGATGGAAAGAATGTCAAGAACTTGGGGTGATAGACTTCATAATGAAGCCCTGAAGGAATTGCAAAAGATTCTTGATGGTATGGGAGAAGGTGAAAAGAAAGATGTCAAACACAGATTGTTTCGCATATAGGTCAGAAACTACAAGATTTTCAGTGTATGAATATTGTGATGCATTCACCACAATGGATTGTCAAAATGGTGGGAAATGCAAACACCATAAGACAAAAGAAGAACTTTGCAAGCAGTGCAAAAAAGCAAAAGGAAGAAAAATATCATGTGAGAAATGCAGGGAAATCAGAAAAGTGTGCAATGTGGTTCAAAAGTGTGCAAAATAGTTGTTCTACAAAGAAAATTCCTGTGCTAATATTACAATAGAAAAATCCTGCAAACAAAATATTCGACAAAATAGAAAGCATCTGACAGAACTGTTGGATGCTTTTTTCGTGTTTAGATTCAGAAAGGTGGTGTTGCAGAATGGCAAAAGTGAAAAGACAAGACCTTTTTGTTGAAGAATATCTGATTGACCTGAATGCAACACAGGCTGCAATAAGAGCAGGTTATTCAGTTAAAACAGCAAATGAACAAGGTGCTAGATTGTTAGCGAATGTTAGTGTTCAAACAAAAATTGCAAAAGCAATGGCAGAAAGAAGCAAAAGAACAGGTGTGAATCAGGACAGGGTTGTGTTGGAACTAGCAAAGATTGCTTTTATCAATCCATATGATGTGATTGACACAAAAACAGGTGCTGTTCTTCCTGATGCATCAAATGATGATTTGGCTTGCATTCAGTCTGTTAAGGTGAAAAGGACATCCAAGGGGAAAAGTGTCATTGAAGAAAGAGAAGTTAGACTGCATGACAAAATAAAAGCCCTTGAAAAACTTGGTCAACATCTTGGAATGTGGAATGACAAGATTGATGTAAATGTTGCTGTTCCAGTTGTCATTTGTGGTGAAGATGACTTGGAAGATTAGCAGGTGATTGTTCGTGGCAGTAAAAAGCAAGAATAAAACAGCATCTTCACAACATGTCTTTGGATATATGAAGTTCATTCTATATCCTGAAGACTACAATCCAAAGGCAAAGTCAGATGGCAAAAAGAAAGTCAAACTGCCTGAAGTAGTTGGAAAAGGATATAAAACCTTTTGGCATTTCAAGGGCAGATATAGAGTTGTAAAAGGAAGTCGAGCATCCAAAAAATCAAAAACAACTGCTTTGTGGTATATCACAAATCTGATAAAGCATCCACAAGCAAATATATTGGTTGTTCGTAAAACATACAGAACATTGAAGGATTCCTGCTTCACAGAATTGAAGTGGGCTGCAAAAAGGCTTGGTGTAGAAGAACATTTCAACTTCAAGGAATCACCACTGGAAATAGAGTATAAACCAACAGGACAGAAGATATATTTCAGGGGATTGGATGATCCTTTGAAAGTAACATCTATCACAGTTGATGTTGGTTGTCTTTGTTGGATGTGGATAGAAGAAGCATATGAAGTCATGAAAGAAGAAGACTTTGACATGCTTGATGAATCTATTCGTGGTGAATGTCCTGAAGGATTGTGGAAGCAAATCACACTGACATTCAATCCTTGGAATGAAAGGCATTGGATAAAGCATAGATTCTTTGATGATTTGGTTGGTCATGATGTAGAAGGAAAGCCTGTCTACAAGGAAAGAGAGAATCCTGTATCAGATGATGGTGAAATCCTTGCTATTACAACCAATTACAAATGCAATGAATGGCTTGATAAGGCTGACCTTGCTGTTTTCGAGAGAATGAGAAAGAGCAATCCAAGACGATATGCAGTAGCAGGTCTTGGTGGTTGGGGAATCGTGGATGGTCTTGTCTATGAGAATTGGAAGGAACAATCATTCAAACTTGAAGACATCCAAAAAGAACATTCTGATTTGAAGGCTGCATTTGGTCTTGACTTTGGTTATACCAATGATCCATCTGCATTGTTCTGTGGTTATATTTCAGTAAAAGACAAGAAACTGTATGTATGGGATGAATTATACAAGGCAGGTCTTTCAAACAAGAAGATATTTGAAGAAGTGCAGTCAATGGGATATTCCAAAGAGAAAATCATTGCTGACTGTGCAGAACCAAAATCAATTGATGAATTGAAAGGATATGGATTGAAAGTGGAAGGTGCAAAGAAAGGAAAAGACAGCATCAACAATGGAATACAGTGGATTCAAGACCTTGAAATTATCATTCATCCAAGATGTGCAGCATTCCTGACTGAAATCAGCAACTACACTTGGAAGCGTGACAAGTTCAACAAGAAGTTGAATGAACCAATAGATGATTTCAACCACTTGATGGATGCAATGCGTTATGCACTGGAAAAATTCATCAAGAAGAATGGTTGGTTATATTAAAACAGCATACGGACAGCGTACACAGTGCAAGCAGTTTGCAGGTCATTACACACTGCATTTTTCATCTGTACTCCCAAGGTCACAACAGGTGGTCTTGTATGGCACTGGTAGGACTGTCTTTCACAAAGCCCTAGAATCGTTTTTAAGGGCTTTTTATATTTAGGCAAGGAAATATTCAAATACATAAAAAAGATTCAAAACAAGTGGCACAGGCAAAGCCACACAAGGTTATTTGAAAGAAAGGGCAAAGGGAAAATGTTATCAGTAGCAGAGATTAAAAGATTTATTGATGATGACATCAATTCAGAGAAGAAAAGGTTCGCTGCAATCGGTGATCGGTACTACAATGCAGAACATGACATCAAAGATTATAAGATGTATTACATCAACAAGGATGGAAAGGCTGTTGAAGATACAACAAGAGCAAACATAAAGATTTCACATCCATTCTTCACAGAACTGTCAGACCAACTGTCAGCATATCTTCTTTCATTTGACGAAAATCCAATTCGTGCAAAGGAAACAGAAACAGCAGCAGGTCTTCAGGAACATCTTGATGCATATTTTGATGAAGAATTTTGGTCTGAAATCAGTGAACTAATCACTGGAACATACAACAAAGGATTTGAATACATCTATGCATACAAAAATGCAGAAAACAGAACTGTTTTCCAATGTGCTGATTCAATGGGTGTTGTAGAGGTCAGAGCAAAGGACACAGATGACAACTGTGAATATTATATTTATTGGTACACAGACAGAATCGACAAAGGCAGAAAGAAGATTAGAAGGATTCAGGTGTGGACTAAAAAAGAAACATTTTATTTTGTGCAAGCAGGAACATCAGGAAAAATTCAACCTGATAAAGATGCAGCACACAATCCAAGACCACATGTTGTTGTCAATAAAGATGGAAAACAGTATGCAGGGCAGCCTTATGGATTCATACCATTTTGGAAGATGCAGAACAACAGGAAAGAAATTAGTGGTTTAAAACCTATTAAAGCACTGATTGATGATTATGACCTTCATGCATGTTCACTTTCTAATAACCTGAAGGACTTTGACAGACCATTGTATGCAATCAAAGGATTTGATGGTGATGATGTTGATGAATTATTCATAAACATTGGAACTAAAAAAACAGTCATGACATCAGAAGATGGTGGAATTGATGTGAAGACTGTTGACATTCCATTTGAAGCAAGAAAAACCAAACTGGAAATTGATGAAAAGAACATTTACAAGTTCGGCATGGGATTGAATACATCAGGATTGAAAGATTCAACATCAACAACCAATATTCAAATCAAGATGTTGTATACATTGCTAGATTTGAAAGCAAATAAGATGGAAACACAGTTGAAGAAACTACTGAAGAAACTAATCAAGGTTATATTGGATGAAATCAATGCTGAACATGGAACTGCATATCAGATGTCAGACATCAAGTTTGAATTCACAAGAAAGATTATGACCAATGAAACAGAAAACATCAGCAATGAAAAGACAAAGGCTGACACAAAGAATGTTGAAATCAATACACTGTTGAACCTTGCAACATTCATTGATGATGAAACACTTCTGAAGTTGATTTGTGAACAGTTGGATGTTGACTTTGATGAAATTCAAGCAAAGGTTGAAAAGATGAATGCTGAAAAGGAAGCAGAAGAAGCAAAGAAAGCCCTTGAAGGCATTGTTCCTGAAGATGAAATAATTGAAGAACCTGTGATTGAAGAAGAATAGGTTGGTGATTGTGCATGAATAAGCGTGAAAAAATCGTGCAGGAACAATTCATCAATGATGAAGAAGCAGTCATCAGACGATTGAAAAAGGTATATGGTCAGGCACTGGAAGACATCAATAAAAATGCAAAAGACCTTCAGACAGAAATTGAAGGTCTTAATTTTTTATATGACAGCATAGAAGACGAAAAAGAGAAAGCAAAGTTGAAATCCATGCAGCAATCCAAGATATATCAAAAGCAATATCAGGATGCAATGAAGAAGCAGATTTCAGGCATTCTTGACACTATGCAGGTGGAAGAATTCAAGACTGTTTCAGGGTATTTGAATAAATGCTATGAAGAAGGATTCCTTGGCACTATGTATAATCTGCAAGGGCAGGGAATTCCACTTGTCTTTCCAATGGATCAGGAAGCAATTGTGCGTGCTGTTCAGTTGGATTCCAAAATCAGCAAAGGTTTATATTCAAGGCTTGGTGAAGATGTTGACCTTCTGAAAAGAAAAATCACTGCTACAATAAGCAGGGGAATCAGCACAGGCATGAGATATGAACAGGTTGCACAGCAACTTGCAGGATATACAAACATAGGATTCAACAATGCTGTCAGAATTGCAAGGACTGAAGGACACAGGATTCAGGTGCAGTCAACAATGGATGCTTGCTACAAGGCAAAAGACAAGGGTGCAAATGTTGTGAAACAGTGGGATGCATCATTGGATAAAAAAACAAGGGATTCACATGCAAAGGTTGATGGTGAAGTCAGGGAACTGGATGAAAAGTTTTCAAATGGTTTGCGTTTCCCTTCTGATCCACATGGTTCAGCAGCAGAAGTTGTCAATTGTCGGTGTGCATTGCTTCAGCGTGCAAAGTGGGCTTTGAATGAAGAAGAACTGGAAACGCTGAAAGAACGTGCTGCATATTATGGGCTTGATAAGTCTGATGAATTTGATGATTTCAAGAAGAAATATTTGAATGCTGCTGAAGGTATGAAGCCAATCAATCCTGCTGATGCATTATCATTCACGAAAGAACAGGCAGAAGCAATTGAATGGTATGTGAGTGGTGAAGGACAATGGATAAACCAATATTTGCGTGGCAAAGGTGACTTTGGTAATTTATCACCTGATGAAGAATTCTTGTTGAAGACTTTGACAGAAGCAACAGACAGAATGCTTCCTGATGGTATTGAAAAACTATACAGATCAGTGGATGCAAAAGCAATCTTTGGTGATATAGACTGGATGGATTGGGAACGTCTTGAAGGTGCTTTGATATATGGAAATGAAACTGACTTGAAGAAAATCCAATCATTGATTGATAGAACAAAAGGAAAGACAATCACTGAAAAAGGCTTTTTGTCTACATCTAAAAAATATGATGTCATTCAGGATTGGGGTGATTTCACAGGTGCTGAAATGCCTGTGAACATTGAATTTGATGTTCCAAAAGGAATGAAAGGTGCAGATTTATTTGATTTTGACATTGAAGGTGATGAACAGTTTGAAGTTCTGTTTGCTAGAAATTCAAAATACAAAATAAAAGACATAACATCAAAAGATGGCAGAATTTACATCAAGGCAACATTTGAACCTGAAGATGTGATTGATGAAATTGAAAAATCTGTCAAAAAGAATATAATAGAAGTTGAAAAGATGTCTGTTGACAATTTCCCTGCTTCATTCAAGAAAGGAGCAGAGAAGAAGAACACACAGACACTTGTTGACTATGTGAATGATGTTAAAGGTGCAAATCCTGATACATTAAGGCTTTATAATAGCATGGGTAAAATGGAAAACATTGAATCACAAGGTATTAAATTTAAGATTTCACATGCTAAAGGGAAAGCAGTTGAAACAACATCTAAATATACTGGGGAAATGGTTGAAGCAAAATTGACCATTCCAAAACTATCAGGGGATAATATTGCAGGGCAAGTCAACACAACACTGCATGAAGATATGCACTTAATAGATTTGTATTTAAGAAAAGATGTGTCCAAATCAGGCAATTGGTTCAGTTCAAGCAGAAAAGAACTTGTTGATGTATTCAAAAATACACCAACAAATATTGGTGATGATGTTTCAAAACTTTTCAAAGACTTCAATGAAGAATGTGGAAAGGTACGAAAAGCAATTACTGATAAACTCAAAGAAGATGATGCTGCTTTGCGTGAAAAGTATTTCCCAAATGGTCAATCAGTATGGTCAGACTTTAAAAAATATGAACAGTTGGAAAAGGAACGCAAGAAATTATATGCAGCAGCAAATGTTGAAATAGACTATCAGCAAAGAAACATCATGGGTGGTGGTGTGAATGCACTTCAAGACATCTATGATGCGTTGTCAGGTGGTCATTATCGTGACACTGGGGTTGTGAAATATGGACATGGATCAAAATATTATGGTTCAACAGGTGTTAAGATTGAAGAAACGCTTGCAAACTATGGTTCATTAAGTGTCACAAGACCTGATTTGATAGAAATGTTAAGGGCTGATAAGCCTGAATTAGTTGCAGAATTAGAAGCAACAGTGAAAGCAATGCTTGAAAAGGTGGGTGGATAAACATGAATGAAGAAGTAAAAAGAATTGCAGAGAAAAAAGATAAAATCATGAATCTTCTTATTGATGTTTTTGAACCTGAATTATACTACTTTGATATTGAAAGCAATGCAATGTTGGATGAAAAGATTGAAGTGCTGCAAGCATTGAAAGATGGAAAGACAATTGGTGAAATACCAAACTTCCACAAGATACTTGAATTGATGCCACAAGAAGGATTGTGGGATTGATAAATAATAAGTGATTAAAGGGCTGATGTGATTCAGTCCTTTTTTATTTTACAAAGAAAGGGGATATGTGAACATGGGAACAATACATGATGTTTACGATTCAGACACAAGATTCATAATCAATCCAATCACTAGATTGGTCAAAAATGAATCTTCAAGGAAAACAACACTGATTCAGAAAGACCATAATTCTGAAAGATTTTCATTTGAAGTTCCAAGATACATTGAAGGACATGACATGTCATTGTGTAACAAGGTAGAAATCAATTATATCAACATTGATGCTGCTATTAAGGAACAGAAGAATGAAGGTCAGTATATTGTTGAAGATTTGCAGATCGACAAGGAAAATGAAGAAAAGGTTGTCTTCAGTTGGTTGATTAGTGAACAGGCAACACAATATGCAGGTTTATTGTCATTCAATATTATGTTCAGATGTATGGACAATGCAGAAACAATGTATAGATGGAGTACATATATCAACAGTGATATTTCTGTATCAGGTGGATATGACAATGGAAATGTCATTGCACAAGAATATGCAGATGTTCTTGCAGCATGGGAAAAAGAATTGTTTGATGCTGAAGACAGTGCAATCAAGAACATTGAAAACAAAGCAAATTCAACAATGGCTGCAATGGATAAGTTCAGCACTGACACATACAACAGTTTCAAAAACAATGTTGATGCAAAGAATGCTGCTATGACACAGCATGCAAATGAAACATTTGAAAATTTCAATTCAAGTGTTGATAGAAAAGCAGAACAAACACTTGCAAGCATTCCTGAAGAATATTCAGATTTGGATGCAGAAGTGAAGATGGGAAAAGCCGATATATTGGATGCTGAACAAAGGCTTATTCACACAGATGGCATTATAGACATTTCCAAATCTTTTGTGCATGGAATGATAAAACAAGATGGGGATGGGTATATAACGCAAGAAGTAGATAATCAGCATTATCACAGAATAGCCACAAAAGATAGTGTTTACTTAATGGAAGGTGACATTGTGACATTTCCTGATTTAAGTTTGTATAACACTTATCTGTATTATATAGATAGTAATGGAAGTTATCAGATAAAATTTTTCGGTAATGGAAGTGAAGGTCAATTTGTTTTACCAAATGGAACTGATTGGCTGATTATGATTGAAAGCAATAAATCAACACCAATAGATGATATTATTGGTGTAGCAAGTGCGTTAAAAATCCACAGACCTTCAAATCTTTTAGAAAGAATGGATGAAGCAGAAGAAAAACTTGAACAATTAGGTGAAGGTGTTGAAGTTTTAAATGAAGAAGTTAAATATATTGACAAATCATCAAAAACAGAGGTTGCCAATATATTTTCAGAACATTATTATACAGATTCATTTCGTGGAAGATTTGCAGGATTTAATGGAAGTGTAGAAATTATAGATGGGTGGATAAAATTTAAACCAAATGGAAATTCAAGTTATGGTTCTGTTGGATATGAATTTTTAACTGACTATCTTGATGCAGGGGTTTATTTTTTAAGTTTTGAACTCAAAACAGAAACAAGCATTCCAATAAGTTCTGTGCTTGTTCGTATGGATGATAGCATTCAAGGGTGCTTGTATAACATCCCTGAAGGAAGTCACAAGTATGGTAGTAGAACATGCTATGGAATCATAAAACTTTCTGAAAGAAGCCAATACAAAGCACCACAAGTATATATAAATTATGGTGTGATTCCAAATCCTGAAACAGACTTTGTTTATGTTAGAAAGTTGACATTTCTTAATATCACAAATATGGGGTTGCAGGATAACCAAGGGTATTATTTAGCAGACATTTTGAATGCACAATGTGATGGGTTTGTGGATGATAAATCAATACTAGATTTCAATCTTCATACCTTATATCCACTTCAGAACAGGAATTTTGTTCTGTTGGGTGACAGCATATTTGCAAATTACAGTGTGGGAAGTAAATTGGAATACATCTCTCATGGTAATGTTGCAAATTTTGCAGATGGTGGAACAACAGCAACAGGAACAGGTGCATTTTCCACTTGGAAAATAGCAAAAGGCATTGGAACAGGGGATTGGAGTGAACAAGAAGCAGCAAACAAAACTTCAAAAGAAGAAGAAATACTTCAACTTCTAAAAAGTTATTCTTTTGAAAATGCTGATTCATTGATAATTCTGATCGGTACAAATGATTGGAGAAGGAAGGTTGCAATTGGTGAGAATGACAGTTTGGACACAAACACATTCAAAGGTGCATTAAATTCAATTGTTGCAGACATTCTGACAACATATCCAAATATAAATATTTACTTCTTAACACCATTGTACAGAACAGAATTTGGTGATGTTGACACAGTTCCAAATGATTCAGGTACATATCTGTATGAGTATGCAGATGCAATGATTGATATTGCAAATAAACACAAACTGCCTGTATTTGATACATTTCGTGAAGGTGGAATAAATTCATATAATTCCACACGTTACTTGGCAGATGGTACACATCCAACAATGTTGATGCAAATTAAACTTGCACAAATTATCAATAAGATGTTGGAAAAATATGAAATTTAGTTCATAACAATTCAATAATTACAGACCATTGAAAATGCTTCAGTTCAGTGGTCTGTTTTTATATTGACCATCTCGGTGATTTCACCTAGATGGTTTTTTCATGTCAAAAATCATCAGGGGTGATGTAAAACACCTATTCCAAATATCGTGATCGAAAACACGTTAAAAGCGTAAAGAAAGGAAGGAAAAGAAACATGACATTACAAGAAATTTTGAAAGCAAAAGGCTTGTCTGATGAAGATGTGAAATCAATCATTGGTGAAATGAAGCAAAACAAGATTTTCACAGCCAGTGAAGAAAACTTGGACATCAGATATGGCAAGTTGAAGGGTGACTTCGACAATCTGACTGCACAACATGGAGAATCAACCAAATTGATTGAACAGTTGAAAGCAGGAACAAAGGACAGTGAAAAACTTCAAGGACAAATCACTGCATATGAAACACAGGTCAATGAACTTCAGGAGCAGTTGAAAAAGACACAACTGGAAGCAGCAATCAAAGTTGCACTTCTTGGAGCAAAAGTGACTGACATTGATTATATGACATTCAGACTGAATGAAAAAGGTGATTTGGAACTTGATGATGATGGAAACATCAAAGGCATTGATGACAAGATTGCAGGATTGAAAACACAATATCCAACATTCTTTGAAAGTGCAAAGAAAGAAGAAATTGATCCAAATCCACTTCCAAATCCTGAAGACAGAAAAGAAGAACCTAAAAATCTTGCAGATGCTTTGAAAATGCAATATGAAGCAAGTACAAATTAAAAATCACAAAAATGAAAGGTTAAAAAGGTGAAAAATTATGATGACATTACAAGATATGAAAGTTGGTATGTCTGACAAAGTTGCAGAACAGGTGGTTGACATTTTCTTGAGAGAATCAGAGATTCTTCAGGTGTTGCCATTCGATAACACAGTAAGTCCACAAGGTGGAAGCACATTGACATATTCTTATATGCAAACACTTCTTCCATCAACTGCTGCATTCCGTAAAATCGGCAATGAGTATGAAGCAAATGAAGCAAAGCAGGTTCAAAAATTTGCGAACTTGAAAATCTTCGGTGGAAAATTCTCTATGGATAGAGTTTTGAAACAGGCTGAAGGTAAATTCAACAACATGGCATTCCAAATGGAAGAAAAAATCAAGGCTGCAATCAGTCTTTTCCATTACACCTTAATCAATGGTGATGCAACAACAAATGCAGAAGAATTTGATGGTCTTGACAAGATGCTTGCAGGAACAACATCAGAATTCAATGCTGATTCTGTCATTGATGTTTCTACAATGGCAAAATTAAAAGAGAATGCAGATCAGTTATATGAAATGCTTCAGAATCTCATTAAAGAAACAAGTGCTGATGCACTCTTAATGAATTCAAGCACCATTTCCAAGATTCAAACAATGGCAAGAATCCTTGGTTACAAGACAGAAACAGAAGAAGCATTTGGAAAGAAAGTGACTTCTATGGATGGTGTTCGTTTCATGGACTTAAAGAATCATTACACAGTAGAAGGAAATGCACCAGTTGCAAGTGCTTGTGTAAAATCAGGTATTACAAGAGATGCAGGAACAGGTTTGACAGACATCTATGCTGTTAAATTTGATGTAAACAATGGTTTCCATGCAGCAACAATCACTGGAAGCAGTGCAATTTCACAATATGTTCCTGACTTCACAAAAGCAGGTGCAGTCAAAGATGGTGAAGTTGAAATGGTTGCAGCAACTGTTCTGAAGAACACAAAACATGCAGGTGTATTGAGAAACATCAAACTTGCTTAATGAAAGGGTAAATGGTGAATAAAATGGCTAACACAACATTAAAAACATGGATCGTTAAAGTAGAAAGCAATCCAAACTTCTGTGGTGAAGGTGCAGGTGGTGCACAATTTGCACAAGGTGAAGCAAAAATCACAAGTGAAAGACTTGCAAATTGGTTCAAAGAGCATAAGGGTTACAAAGTAACAGAAGAAAATGCAGAACCAAAAACCATTGATAAGATGACTGTTGCTGAATTAAAGGCATATGCAAAAGAAAAAGGCATTGACCTTGGTGAAGCAAAGACAAAAGAAGAAATTCTTGCAAAAGTTGCAGCAGAATAATGAAAGGGGGAATCCCTTATGATTATTTCTGTTGATGAAGTAAAGAAAGAAGTCAATCTGAATGGATGGACTGATGAAAAGATTTCAAGAAAACTGAAAGCCATTGAACAGACCATCAGAAAATACACAAATAATAACTTCCAAAACAGAAAGATTCGTTGTGAATGTGAAGTTATGTCACAAAGATTGTATGGTGTAAATGTTCCCAACTTGAATGTTGGGAACACCATTCAAATATCAGAAAGCAGATTCAATGATGGATTGTATGTAGTCAATGCAATTGATGATACATTCATTGAATTGGATCAAGACCTGATTGATGAATCACATGCACTTGTGACAAGAATTGTATATCCTGATGATGTTGTGGATTGTGCAATCAATCTTCTTGAATGGTCAAAGAAATTTGGTGGAAAAGTAGGTGTAAAATCTGAAACGCTGTCAAGACATTCTGTGACCTATGAAGACAGCACAACATTATATGATGGTTATCCAGTAGGGCTTTTAAGTGGTCTAAAGAAGTACAGAAAGGCAAGGTTTTAGATATGGCAGACATTGGTGGAAATATCACAGGAACATTCCAAACAAAGACTTCTGCTGAAAAGAATGCAATTGGTGAAAGAAATGAAACATGGGCTGATGCAATCAGTTGGGATGGTTTTCTTGATATGCAGTCAGGTGACAGCAAAAGGTCAGTCTACAATGCAAAGATTGAAGAATCAACACATGTATTTCTGTGCGATTTCAACACTGATATTTATGCATTAGCAGGGCAGGATGTTCAAATGCTAATCAAAGGTAATGTCTATGATGTACTTTTCATTGACAATCCAATGGAAATGGATGAACAACTTGAAATCTATTTAAGAAAAATAGGTGGTCAGAATGGCTGAAGTTAAGTTCATAGACCATACAGAACAGGTCAAAGGTGCGATTGGTGACAGAATCAATGCTGTTCTTGAAGAATGTGCAGGGGAACTGAAATCACAGGTTCAAAGGAATACAAAGGTTGGAAAAGTCAATGGTGGAAAGACCAAAAGTGCATGGAAACATAGGGTTGATGATTCAAAACATGAAGCCTATGTTGGCAATGATGAAGAAACAGCCATTTGGATTGAATTTGGAACAGGTGAATATGCCCTTGAAGGCAATGGCAGAAGGGGTGGATGGTATGTCTTGATAGGTAATGGAAAAGGCTGCATTTCACAGGCAACTGTTGATGCTTATGGATTCAAAGTAGTTCATGGCAAAGACGGAAAAGATTTTGCGTATGTGACAGGTATGAAGCCACAAAGACCATTCTATAAAGCATACACAAGATTGAAGAATCAAATCATCAAACGCATTCAGGATTCATTGAAAGGGCTATAAAATGGACACATTAAATTTCATAAATGAACAGATGGACATTCTTGAAATCCCTTATGAATTCGGTGAATGGACATCATCAATAGTTCAATATCCATACTTTGTTGGAGAAATGCCAGCACCTGAAGAATATCCTTCAGAAGATGGACTGGAAGAATCTGAATTGATTCTGACAGGATTCAACAGGGGAAAGAAAATTGAACTTGAAACAATTAAACAAAAAATCAAGAATCACTTTCATCCTGTGCATGGACTTCGTGCAGAGGTAGACAATGGAACAATCGTTGTCTTCTATGAAGGTGGTTTTTTTATTCAAACAGGTGAAAAGAACCTGAACAAAATTCAAATCAACCTAAAAATTAAGTATTGGAAAGGGGAATAAACGAACATGGGTGTTACAGGAAAACATGGTGTTACAAAAAACACAGCAGAAAACATTCTTCTTGGTGCAGGAACAATCCACAAGAATCTGACATGGGATTCATCAGCAAAAGAATGGAAGGGTGACATTATTGGTGCAACATCAGGTGGAAACAGTGTTGAAATCAAAGGTGAGATTGTTGACATTGAACTTGATGGAGCATTAGTAAAAACAAAAGGTCTTGCAGTGCTTCAGGGTGGAACAGCAACAATGGAAGTGAACTATGCTGAACTTTCAGCAGAAATCTTGAAGATGGCAATTCTCGCAAAACTTGGTGAATCAGATGCAGAAGGATATGACCTGATTCAACCAAAAGCAAACATTGAAGAAGGTGACTATGTTCCAAACTTTGCATTTGTAGGTAAAACAGCAAATGACAAGAAAGACATCATCATCATCTTTGAAAATGCACTTTGTACTTCAGGATTGAAAGTAGAAGGTAAGAACAAAGAAAATTCTGTTGTTGCATTGACAATGGAAGCATATGCAGAGATTGAAGGAAATCTTGACACAATTCCTGTCAAAATCTATTATCCTTCAAGCGTGCTTGCGTAAAGGGGGATTGAATCATGATTATGGTAAAAGCAAAAGTTTTGATTCCATTTACGGACAAACACACAGGAAAGAAATATGAAAAGGTTGGTGAAATCATTGAAATTTCTGCAAAGAGATTCAATGAAATCACTTCCAAAGGTAGACTGATTGAATTGGTTGAAGAAGAAGCAGCAACCACAAAGAAATAAAGAATTTAAGGAGTATTGAACAATGAGTGAACAGGTAAGAGAATTTGAAAATGAAAATGTGAAGACAGCAGAAACAGTGGAAACAGTTGAAGAAGTGGTTGAAAAACCATACACATTCAGAAGACTGAATTCAACTGATGTCTTTCCAATGTTTAAGATCATCAGTTTGATTGGTGTGAATGAATTTACATCCTGCTTTGAAAAGGATGCAATCAAGAATCTAGTGAATTCTTTGATTAAATCCTTGACGAACAAAGAAGTGGATGAAGAAGACAAGGAAAAAGAAAGTGAATCTATCAAAAATATTGTTGGTATTACTTTGACAATGGACATTGTAAACATTGTACTTTCAAACATTCCAAAATGTGAATCATACATCTATCAATTATTATCACAGACTTCCAATTTGTCTGTTGATGAAATCAAGGAACTTGATTTTGCAGTGTTCATTGAAATGGTGGTTGACTTCATCAAGAAAGAAGAATTCAAGGATTTTATCAAGGTTGTTTCAAAATTGTTCAAATAGGTGACTTCTTATTCATGGACTTGCTATCTCAAAGATATGCAAGTCCTTATTTTTTTATGGATGGAATGATCCAAACAGGCAGATTGTGTGAATTTGTTGATGAATTTCTGATTGCTAATCACAAGACAGAAGAAGAAAAAGTCAGTTGGGAATTCTTCCTTCACAAAGTTTATGAAGGAACATATGAAGAATTCAAACAAACACTTGAATTGACAAAGGAACTGAAAAATATGTCTGTTGACGATATTGAAACAACCGTTCTTCACTCTATGGATATTCTGAATAATTTCAATCCTGAAGAAAGGGGTGAAAATTTAGATGGAACTGTTTAAACTTCTTGGAACAATTGCAATTGACAATGCAGGTGCAAACAAGGCATTGGATGATACAAGTCAACAAGGTGAAAAGACACAAGGGAAATTGTCAAAAACCTTTTCTGCAATTGGAAGTGGTGCTGCAAAGGTTGGAAAAGCAGTCATGACAGGGATGGCAGTTGGTGGTGCTGCTGTTGCAGGTCTTGCAACAAAAGCAATTTCATCATATGCAGATTTTGAACAGTTGGTTGGTGGTGTTGAAACTCTGTTTGGAGCAGGTGGACAGAGTTTAGAAGAATATGCAAAATCGGTTGGAAAAAGTGTTGAAGATGCAAAAGCAGAATATGACAAACTTCAATCTGCACAGACAAAAGTTTTTATAAATTCGGCTAATGCATACAAAACAGCAGGAATGTCGCAAAATGAATATATGGAAACTGTAACAAGTTTTTCTGCTGCACTTATATCATCATTAGAAGGTGACACAGTAAAAGCAGCACAAGTTGCAGATCAGGCAATCATTGATATGTCAGACAATGCAAATAAAATGGGTTCATCAATGGAATCCATTCAGAATGCATATCAGGGCTTTGCAAAGCAGAATTACACCATGCTTGACAACTTGAAACTTGGTTATGGTGGAACAAAAGAAGAAATGGCACGCTTGCTGAAGGATGCAGAAAAGATTTCAGGTCAGAAATTTGACTTGTCTTCATATGCAGATGTTGTTGAAGCAATTCATGTGGTTCAAACAGAAATGGGAATCACAGGAACAACAGCAAAAGAAGCATCAAGCACCATTTCAGGAAGCATTGGAATGATGAAGGCTTCTTGGCAGAACTTGGTGACAGGCATTGCAAGTGGCAATGGTGATATATATTCATATATTGATGAATTTGTTGAATCTGTTGGAACAGTTGCAGACAATCTGATTCCTGTAATCGGAACAGCCCTTGATGGAATTGTTATTGTGATTCAAGAATTAGCACCAAAAATCATTGCTGAAGTTCCAAAATTAGCATCACAATTGCTGCCTAGTGTGATTGAAACAGCAACAAGTTTGATTCAGGCACTTGTTGATATTATTCCTGACTTGGTTCAGGCAATAGTTGATGCAATACCTGCATTTATACAAGGCTTTATGCAAATAATCAATGCAATAGTGCAAGCACTTCCAACAATCATGCAATCTTTGGTTCAGGCATTGCCAACATTGATTCCAATGTTAGTGACTGCACTTGTCCAAATGATTGTTATGGTTTGTCAGGTGCTTCCACAAATCATTCAACCTATTATTGATAATCTTCCAATGATTATCACAACAATTGTGAATGTATTGATTCAGAATCTGCCTATTTTGATTCAAGGACTGATTCAATTGGTTGGTGCTTTGATTCAGGCAATTCCACAGATTCTTTCAGCGTTGTGGACTGTTATCACAGATTGGGTTTCACAGGGTACAACAGCACTGTTTGCAAAAATCAAAGAATGGATTTTGCAACTGTTCCCACAGTCAGGTGAAGCAATTTGGAGTGTTCTTGTAACAATCAAGAATTACTTTGTCATGTGGATCGAAAATATAAAGGCAGTTTTAAGTGTGGTTGTTTCTGTTATCAGTACACCATTCAAACTTGCATGGAATGGAATCAAATTGATTTGGAATACTGTTGTTGATTATTTCAAAATGATTTGGGAAAACATCAAGGCTGTTTTTGCTGTTGTAGATGCTGTTTTGTCAGGTGATTTCAAAGGTGCTTGGGAAGGCATCAAACAGATTTGGTCAAACGTGAAGCAGTTCTTCAGCAGTGTTGTTGATAATGTGAAACAGGCATTTTCAAATGTATTTAAGATACTTTCTGAACCATTTGAAAAAGCAAAAGAAGCCATTGGAAAGATCGTGGACAATATCAAGGGATTCTTCACAGGCTTGAAGTTGGAATTTCCAAGTATCAAACTTCCAAAGTTCTCTATTAAACCGAAGGGATGGAAGATTGGTGACTTGTTAGAAGGTGAGATTCCAAAACTAGGCATTGAATGGCATGCAAAAGCCATGAACAATCCAATGATTATGACAAAGCCAACTGTATTTGGATATAATGCTGCAACTGGAAAATTGCTTGGTGGTGGTGAAGCAGGATCAGAAGTTGTTTCAGGAACAAACACACTGATGAACATGATTTCATCTGCTGTTGCAAGTCAAAATTCTGTACTTGTGGCTGTTTTATCAAGAATCCTTGATGCAATCCTTGTAATGGATGCAAATATGGGTGGTCATTTGCGTGAAGCATTGGAAGATGTGTCACTTGAATTGAACAAACGTGAATTTGGAAGACTTGTCAGAGAGGTGGGCTAAAATGCTAGAAAGATTTATATATACAAATAGTTTCAATGAAACACTGGAATTCGGCAAAGATGCCCTGTTCGTCAATGAAAATGATTTGCGTGATTTTGCATGGAATGTGACAAGCAAGAATGACAAAATTTCAAGTTTCAAAAAGGGGATTGTTCCAAAGACAATCCCTGTTATTTTGAAATGTTCTTCAGAATCTGAAGGTGTATATTTACGCAACAGAATCTTTGAAGTGTTTGAAAAAGATGTTCTTGCAAAGAAACATGGAAAGATTCAGATCGGTGATTATTATTTGCGTTGCTACATCACAGCAATCAAAAAAACACAATATCTGATTCATATGAATTACATGGTTCTGTCACTGACTGTTCAAACTGATCTTCCTGAATGGATAAAGGAAACAACAACTGTTTATGGTGTGAACACTGAAAGTGCAGATGTATTTCTTGATTATTCATATGACCATCCATATGACTTCAAGAATGAACTTGTGAACAGTAAGATCAACAACACAGGCTTTGTTGCATCCAACTTCATCATCACTGTTTTTGGTGAAGTGCAAAATCCAACATTATATATTGGTGGTCATGAATACACAGTCAATGTGATTGTAAATGAAGGTGAATATCTGACCATTGATTCAATCAATAAAACTATTGTATTGACAAGAACCAATGGTGAACAGGTGAACTGCTTCAACAATAGAAACAAAGATTCATATATCTTTGAAAAGATTCCATCAGGGATCAGCACAATCACATCACCAAATCAAAAGATATATTTCAACATCACACTTCTTGAAGAAAGGAGTGAACCAAAGTGGACTTAATATATACAAAGACAAATCGTGATGATGTCGGTGTGTTGAAAGACTATACCTTTGACCTTGCATTTGGATCAGATGAAAATGATTTTGAATTGACACTGGATGTCAACAATCATTGTTGTGAAGCAAGTTGTCTTGTGTATATTGAAGGCACTGAATATGGTGGAATTATTGACAAGATAGGTATTGTCACAAAAGATGACAAGTTGACCTATAAGGGCAGAACATGGCATGGAATTCTTGTATCAAAGATTATTGCACCAAATGCAGATGCAGCATATCTGACTGTTTCAGGTGAAGCAAATGAAGTGATTGGAAGCCTGATTGAAAGAATTGGTCTATCTGATCTTTTTATTGCTTCAGAAGTAGATTCAGGGCTGACAATCAGCAACTATTCATTTGACAGATATGTTGATGCATACACAGGTTTCACAAAAATGCTTGCAACTGTTTCAGGGAAACTGAAGTTCACATTCAAAAATGGCAAAGTGATTCTTTCTGCTTTGCCTATTGTGGACTATTCATATTACTATCCAAAATACATTGGTTCATCAGTGCATATTGATGAAATTTTTGAAGCAATAGGTGTTCCTGAAGCATATAGAGGTAATTCAACTAAAAGAAGAATAATTGCAACCACAAATGGCATTATGGACTATACAGGAACTTATGAACAGAACATTTCCTTGATTGCACTTGCTAAAAATGGCACATTAAAAAGTCCTAATGCCACAGATGAACAATTCGATAATGACCAAGTTGAAATGGATATTGAAAAAACATACAACACAACAAATCATCTGATTTGCCTTGGAAAAGGTGAATTGCAAAATAGACAAGTTGTGCATTTATATGTTGATGGAAATGGAAATGTCAGCGAAAAACAAACATTCACAGGTATTCAGGAAATCACAAGTGTTTATGATTATTCCAATGTGGAATCCTTGGATGAATTGAAAAAGGGTGGAATTGAGAAGTTGAAAGAATATGCAATTAAAGATAAGGTTCAGATGGACTTTGCAGCAGAATCCAATGTGTATGATATAGGTGACATTATCGGTGCAAATGAAATTGTCACAGGAATTTTTGTGACTGAAAAAATAACAAAAAAAATAGTGACCATCAATCAAGGGGTGGTCAACATTCAATACAAGGTAGGTGAAAAATAACATGTCTTTGCATTTAATTACAGGATATAAAGGAAGCCCACACATCACAGCAGCAGATCAGGGAATGTTCCATGCAGGATTCATTGCAAATGGTGATGTTGTGCTTCCAGTAGGAAGAATGTTTGAAGCACAGGTGGTTTCAAATAACAAAATCAGAATCTATGATGGTTGTTTATTGATGCAGGGAAGAAATGTGAACCTTGAAAATGGAACATATGAAGATGTGACAATTTCAAATGGTACACAGTCAATGAACAGAAATGATTTGATTGTCGCACGATATGAAAAAAGTTTGGTTTCAGGAATTGAAAAAGTGACATTTGCAGTTATTCAGGGAACTTCAGTTTCAGGCACTGCAACTGATCCTGCATGCACAACAGGTGATATTCTGTCAGGAAACACGCTGCATGAAATGCCTTTGTATCGTGTAAAATTATCAAGTTTGTCTGTCGCATCAGTTGAACCATTATTCAAGACAATGATTCCATTGTTTAATGTTCAGCATAGTTTTTACAGACAAAACATGATTGTGAATGGTGATCTTGAATGCAATCAAAGAAATACAACCACTTATGATGTAGGAAACACAGCACAATACACAGTTGATATGTGGAGAGCATACCAAGTCAAAGTTGAAGTTCTTTCTGAAGGTGTGAAAATCACTGGAAAATCTTCAACAACACAGGGTTATTTCACACAGTTTGTTGATATTGATAAATTTGTTGACCAATACACGATTTCTGCAATGGTAGATGATAAAATCTGCACATTGACTTCTGTATTGTCAGGAACAGCAGTTGAAAAGAATTTTGATAAATTCAAAATCACTGCACTTTATCTTTCAACATCAAAGAAAATCAAGGTGAATATTTGTCCAATTGGAACAAGTGCAATCACTGTCAAATACGTTGATTTGTTTGAAGGTTCTTTTGCATATCCTCATGTGAAAGAAGATTTTGGAACAGCAATCATGCGATCAAAAGCATATATTCAAAGAGTTGAAGGTGCATGTCCAATTATCTATTCATATCCAAGTGGAGAAAATAAGTCATACAAGTTCAATGCATCATTTGATAAAATGCTTTCTGTGCCACAACTTGAAAATTGTGGTTGGGGTTATTATGATGCATCAGGCACTTGGATCAGTGGTGGGAAAAGTGATTTGTATGCAGTCAGTTCAGGAACATCATATTTCACGATTAGAACACCATTTAAAGCAGCAAAACAGGCTGATGTTTATGCAGTTGATTTTTGGTTTGTCGCAACATGTGAACATACAGGTGATTAAAGCATCCTTCAGGGGTGCTTTTTCACTGTATTAAAGAAAAACAGTGATTTTTTTAATTAAGAAAGGAAAAAAACAACTATGAAAAATGCTATTTTAACAGCAATAGGGATGACAGGAAGCCTTATTGCTTCTTGTTTTGGTGGATGGACAGCATCTTTGACAACAATGGTGATATTCATGGGAATTGACTATCTGACAGGGTTGATTGTTGCAGGTGTATTCCACAAGTCAAAGAAAACAGATTCAGGAGCATTGGAAAGCAGGGCAGGATTCAAAGGCTTATGCAAAAAAGGTGTGATGCTTCTATTTGTGTTGATCGGTTACAGATTAGATTTGGCAGTTGGAACAACATACATCAGGGATGCAGTCTGCATTGCCTTCATTGGAAATGAATTGATTTCTATAATTGAAAATGCTGGATTGATGGGTGTGCCTATTCCTTCAGTAATAACAAAAGCAATTGATGTATTAAAGACAAAAAGTGAAAAGATGAATTAAAGCATCCTTCAAGGGTGCTTTTTTCAATTTAAAAAAGGAGTGTTGAAAAATGGCAAGAGATATTAAACAATTACATCCAAGATTGCAAACAAAGGTGGAAGAACTGAAAGCATTATGTGCAAAAGAAGGGCTTGCAATTGGTATTGGTGAATGCTTCAGATCAGTTGCAGAACAAGATGCACTTTATGCACAGGGAAGAACAACAGCAGGAAACATTGTTACGAATGCAAAGGGTTCTTCTTATTCATCACAACATCAGTGGGGAATTGCTGTTGACTTCTTCAAGAATGTGAAAGGTCATGAATATGATGATGCAGCATTCTTTTCAAGGGTTGGTGCATTAGCAAAATCAATTGGACTTGGTTGGGGTGGTGATTGGACAGGATTTGTTGACAGACCACACCTTTATTTGCCTGATTGGGGAAGCACTGCATCCAAACTGAAAGAACAGTATGGAACATTTGAAAACTTCAAGAAAACTTGGACACAATCAAGTGAAACACCAAAGCAGGAAGCAGCACAGCCTTCAACCTATACAGGGAACAGCATTGTTGAATACTTGAATAGTGTTGGAAAACCATCTGATTTTGCATCAAGAACACAATATGCTGCACAGTATGGAATTTCCAATTACAAAGGAACAGCAGAACAGAATCTGAAATTGCTTGCCTTAATGCGTGGTGATTCTTCTGCACCTGAAACACAACCAACTGCACCTGCTCCAAAGCCAACAAAATCACTTGAAGATTGGGCTGAAGAAGTTCGTGCAGGAAAACATGGAACAGGACATGAAAACAGAAAAGCATCACTGAAAAAAGCAGGATGCACATATGACTATGAAAAAGTTCGTGCAAAGGTCAATGAATTGTGTGGTGTGAAGACATCAACAAAACCTGCATCCATTTACTATCCAAAATACACAGGCAATTCATATGGAATTGACACTGTATTTGCTGCAATCGGTATTCCTGAAGCATTCCTTGGTAAACCAAAGAACAGAAAATCAATTGCAGAAAAGAATGGTGTGAAGAATTACAAGGGAACACAGGATCAAAACCTGTATTTGATTGGTCTTGCAAAGCAGGGCAAGTTGAAGAAGGTCTAGGATGCAGAAATCCTTTTGAATTTCCTATCAGATTTCAATTTGAATTGGTTCGGTGGGGATTCGTTAGGGTAGAAATTTAAAATGCCTAGAAGGGCAAAATATGAGGTTACAAAAGACAGGGCAGCCATTATTGGTTGCCCTGTCTTTTTTTATGCTCTTTTGAAACTTTTATCTTTTCGCTTATTTCTTGCCTTCTTTTTTCATTCAGCAATTTATAAGCCATCAATTCCATCAGGTATTCAGGACACTTGTTGATTCCAAGTTCCCAGTTCTGCACTGTTCTTCTTGGTATGTTGAAATACTTTGCAAACTGTGTTTGATTCATTCCTGATGCTTGTCTTAATTCCTTGAACTTCATATCATCATCCTTTCTTTGCATATCATCAAATTTTTTTCTCAAATCAAGCAGTATTTCAAAATTTTTTACTTCATGCCACTTTCCTTTATATTCAAATTCAGCAATGCAGGACTTTGATTCTTTTATTCCATAACAAACTGTATTAAGTGCAACAATCCTGTATTTCTTGCCATTTGCTTCTATTATAATTGGTTTATCAAGTTTTCTATCTTCCATTATGTATCATCCTTTCTATGCTTTTTCCCAATGCTTCAAGCATTTCGCAACATCTAATATTTCAACTTCATCCATTTTGTCTGAATACAAGATATTGACTGCCTGTTTGGCATTTAGTGCCTGTATATAATCTTGTTGTATTTCTCCCTTTTTATTAAGTGCTATTATGATATATCTGTTTACTTTCATAACATTTTCCTTCCTGACAGTTTAACCACCAACTGACAAGGCTGCTGTTTACACGTTTAATAGTATGTATGAAATTGGGCTTTGAAGGTATGTGAATGCTTTATGGAAATGCATTTCACTATAATTTTCAGCATCCCTGCACCAAACTTCCACAAGTTCAACATCATGTTCCTTTGCAAACTTATCAACTGCTTCCTGACACTGTTCTTCATTTGTAAATGCAAAGTGAATATGTTCCTTTACTATATAACCGACCTTTGTTCTTTTCATTGCTATTCCAACAGCACTTTTGATTTCATTGTTTTCTGTTTTCATTGTTCGTTTCTCCTTTCTATTTATTGTTCCTGTGTAAGAAAATCATAAAAATCATTTTCTATGAAGTGATAAACTGCTTCACCACCATCATCAAGAATATCTTCACTCTTGCACAGTTGATTGATCAAGTATGTTTTTGTATCACAATCAATGTAGTAGTCATTCAAATACTTTTTGATTGCTGTTTTGTGATGCCTGATGAAATCTGTAAATTTGCAGCACACAAATCCTTTGCTAATTTTGACAACTTCAATTTGTTTTGCATATTTTGGATTTACTTCATCCAGTTCAATATAAAAACTGCCATCCACTTCGTTGTCCGTTAAATCGAATGAAAAATTGATAATGTTGTTTAGTTGATTTAGTTTCATTGTTTATTCTCCTTTGAAATTTGATTTTGCCCTTGTGGGCGAATGCTAGTGGAAGGAATCGAACCTTCCATTCACCATCTAGCAAAGATCGTTCATTGCAGGTGTGCCTTTAAGCACTTCACAAAGCATGTCCCAACATTGTTCATAACTTGTGAGTTTTTGTCCTTTGTATTTTCCTGTTGGGATTTCATTTCCCCAGTTAGGTGTATTCACTCTGTCTGTCATCATCTTGGTTTTAATTCCTTTTTTCTCTACATCTGCCTTCATGTTTCGCAACAACTGCATTACTTTTCTTTGATATTGTTTTTTTGTCATTTTCTTTTCTCCTTTCATAATTTAAAATGTGTTTGCTATATGGTATCCAAGAAGAACCAATGCTGATCTGAAATCATAGTCTTTCTTGCTAGTTTCAAAAGCAGGGGATGAATAATATTCACCAAATAGATATTCCTGTATGTAAACGATAAAACCAAAGTAATCATCTTTTTCTGTTGTCATTTTAAATGTGATGTGATTGAAATCTTTAATCTGAATTTCATGTCCTTCTTTTGTTTTGGTGATGATGATGTCTGATTTTTTGAATCCACAATTTTCATCTTGGAATTTGTCAAATAAGATTTGTTTCATTTCTGTTACTTTCATTTTTCTTTTCTCCTTCTTGGGTGCTGCCCTTTCATTTGGAATTTATTTCCTGTTGCTTATATTGAATATTATACACCTATTCGGTACAATTTCAATATACATAATAACCAAAATTTACCACCGGAATTTGTATAAAAGTACCAATTCGGTACAAAAAAGACACTACCACAAGGGCAGTGCCTTCAAATCACCTATTCTTCCATATATCTTTCAAGTTCTTCTTCTGTGATTCTTCCTTTCAAGTATCGGTAAAACACTTTCCTTCTTTCCAGTTCTGATTGAATCAGGTGATACAGTGCAACTTCTTCATATTCTGTTGAATCCTCTATAAGTTTTCTTATTTCAAGAAGGTCTTCGGTGGTTTGCTTTTCAATATATTTGCGTGCTGTTCTCATGCCATTCATGATTTCATCATCCTTTGGTAGTATTAACATGACCTGACCTACTGGACAGGGGGTGTTAGGGGTACAAAAAAGTTATAAAAAATTCACTTTAACAATCTTTTTTGTTTCAGTTGTCCAATTGATTTCAATTGACCTGATAAAAGATCGCCAAAATGCTCTTTTGTATTCGTCTTCTAAATTATTGTAGATTGCCTTCCATCCATCCTGAAGGACTGCTTCAACCTTGCTGAAATCCTTTGTGATGATTTCACCTTGTTCTTCTTCTGCCTTTTCAAGTTTTTTCATCAGTGCTTCATACTGTTCTTCATACTGTTCAACTTTTCTGATTCTGCCTTTTTGCCATGCATAATTCAATCGGTCAATTTCTTCATGAATTGCTTCAATATCATATTTAGGTGTTTTTGCTTCATTTGTATCTTCAATTCCAAAAATCCTTGCCTTTGCATCATCAAGATACTTTTCTATATTTGCAAGCATTTGTTTTTCTATTACACTTTCATTCACAACTTTTGTGAAATTACACTTTTTGTCAACACCTTGTCCATTGCATTTATATTTTTTGTATTCATATATTTTGCCAGTGGTTTCAGAAGGTGATTTTCTTTTCACAGTATGCCCTGCCAACTTTCTTCCACATTCAGGACAGATTAAAAGGCTGCTGAAGATATACACTCTGTTTTCTGTATTTTTTTTGATGTTGTTTTTCTTGATTTCTTGTATTCTATCAAAAGTTGCTTTATCAACGTATGGTTCACAATAGGTTGGATTTCCTCTGTAAAAGCCATAAAGCATTGTATTTGAAAGAAGGTTGTCTATTGACTTGTATGCAATAGCAAGATTGTATTTTATTTTTAAGTAACTTAATGTTGCACGCTTGCTTTGATGTGTCAGATAGTGTTGAATTGCTTCTTCTGTTGCTTCTTTATATTCAGGATGCTTTATATACTTTTTTCTTCCTGTTGTTTCGTCTGTTTCAATCTTCCAACAGAATGCGTGGCTTCCTGAAAGTGGTTGTCCTGTTGTCACTTTGTATTCATTTACAAGGTCTATTCTTTCACCACCTTGATCTGCTTCCATTTCTGCAATGGTCAACTTCATATTGACAAGCATTCTTCCATTTGCTGTTGAAAGGTCATATTCTTCTTCAGTGGTTGTCCAAAGAACAGGTGCAATTCTTTTCATGCATTCATGGTATTCTGCAACTGATCTGAAGAACCTGTCTAATTTAATAAAGATGATTCTGTCAAACTTGCCATTCTCTGCATCAATAATCATTCTTTGAAGTGCAGGTCTTTTTCTAATCAATTTCCTTCCTGATACACCATCATCAATATACCATTCCACAATCTTCATTCCGTTTGCCTTTGCATATGCAATCAGTTTCATCTTTTGTGCATCTAATGAAAGACCATGCAACTTCTGTTCCTGTGTAGATACACGAATATATGCTGCTACTCTTAATATTTTACTTGTTCTTGTTCTGTTCATTTTATCTCACTTCCTGTACTCTCTAATAATTACCATTGATTATCCATATTTACTTTTTATACAATATTGATAGGAACAATTGTTCCTGCCCTGATACTGAAAGGAGTGTGTTTCTAATGAAAGAACAATTCATTTCAGAAATCACGCAATTCCTTGGTGATTTGGATGAAAATCAATTGTTGTATATACTCACTTTCATTAAGCAGATGTTTGGAAGTCTTTAGACTTCCTTCTTCTGCAAATTATGTATCAGTTCTCTGACCATCTTCTGATTTTCCAAGGTCAACAAATAATATTCTTCAATAGTTTGCAGCAGTTCCACATCAGATAAAATTTTGGTGTGGAATTTTGCTGTTTCAACAGGGTTATTTTCGATTGATCTTTTTTCAATCAAGTCAGAAATTTTCACACCAAAATATTGTGCTAGTTTTTCAACCTTGTCCATTCTTGGAAATTTCTTTCCCTTTACCCAGTCAGTCAATGTGAAATAACTGACATCAATTGCTTCTGCCACATCCCTTCTGCTTTTTCCATTTTCATTCATATAATAATTAAGGTTTGATGCAAAAACTTCCTTGTTATTCATATTTTTCACCTCTCTTTCTACCTTTATTATATCCCAAAAGCACAATAAAGCAATACACAAAGCACAATGTGTTTGGAAAAAAACAAAAGAAATTGTGTTTTTAGTATTGACAGCATAAAAAACATGTTGTATTATCTTCTTGTGCTTAAAGCACAATAAATTTCAGAAAAGGGGGATTTTTACATGGCAATTCATTTGGATGCTGCAAGAATCAATGCAAGGCTAACACAAGTTGAAGCAGCAAAAAAACTTGGCATCAGCAAAAACACGCTTGCTAATTATGAAACGTATAAAACAAAGCCTGATGTTGAAATGGGAAAGAAAATTGCTTCACTATATGGAATGAGTGTTGATGACATTGTTTGGTCTAATGCATAAGGCAATTTTTTTTGGAATCTAATTGTGCTTTTAGCACAAAGAGGAAAGGAAGCAACATGAAAAAACCTAGTGGAAAAGACCTTCTGAACACATTGATAAAACTTCTTGCAGAACAGGAAGGTGTGAAAATCAGGTGTGAAATCACAGAAGGCAGAAGGAGAGTAAATGAAAAGAAGAATTAAGTGGCACAAATTTAAAAGAAGGGCAAGAAAAATCATTCTGTTACTACTCATGGAAGTGGCTTTTATATTTGGTTTTTGTTCTTTGGTATATCTGATTGAAACAACAGGAAGGGCATTGTTTACATGTGTCTTATGTTGGACATTGATTGCACTGTTCGTTGCAGCAAATAAGAAGGTGTTTCTATAATGTCCACTGTTAAAATGACGATCCTTGAAGATCGCAAAACATGGCTTGAAAACAGAAAACAATACATAGGTGGATCAGATGCTTCTGCAATCGTTGGGATGAATCCTTGGAAGTCAAATGTTGATTTGTGGCTTGAAAAAACAGGTCAAATCATTCCTGAAGATATATCAGGGAAAGATTGTGTGCAGTTTGGAATCAATGTTGAACCTATTATGCGTGAACTTTTCAAACTGAACTATCCACAGTATGAAGTCCACTATATTGACAATAATTCATGGACAAATGACAAATATCCATTTGCAGCAGTCAGTCATGATGCATGGATCACAGAAAGGGAAACAGGCAGGAAAGGCATATGGGAATGCAAGTCAACAGAAATTGTTTCAAGCATGGCAAAAGAAAAGTGGGCTGGAAGGCTTCCTGACAATTACTATGTGCAATTGCTGCATTCATTTCTTGTTCGTGAAGATTGTGAATTTGCACACCTGACAGCATTGTTGACATTCAAATTCAAGGAAAAAGAATTGTATCAGCAAATCAAGAACTACCACATTGAAAGGTCTGAAGTGCAAGCAGACATTGATTATCTTGCACAACAAGAAAAGATATTTTATGAGAAGAATATTCAAGGCAAAAGAAAGCCTGATTTAATTCTTCCTGAAATATAAAAAACAAAAAAGGAGTGAAAAAAGTATGCAACTAAAAATGAATGATTATCAACTTCCTGACATCATTTCCTTCAACTATGAAGAATTGAAAGCAGAGTTGGAATCAAAGGTCAAAATGTATGAAGGTCTTGTCTATACAGATGACCAAATCACAGAAGCAAAGAAAGACAAGGCAAACTTGAACAAACTGAAGAAGGCTTTGAATGATGAAAGAATCAGACTTCAAAAAGAATATCTTGAACCATTCAATAAATTCAAAGCACAGATTGATGAAATCATATCAATCATTGACAAGCCTGTTCTATTGATTGACAAGCAGGTGAAAGAAGCAGAAGAAGTGAAGAAGCGTGAAAAACTTGAAGCAATCAAAGAATATTATTCCAAACTTCCTATGTGTGAAGCATATCAAATTGCAAAATTTGAAATGATTTTTGATGAAAAATGGCTGAATGCATCTGTTTCCATGAAATCTATTCAAACACAGATTCAAGAAACGCTTGCAAAGATTGAACAAGACATTGCTACACTTCAAAATCTGCCTGAATTTGCGTTTGAAGCAATTGAGGAATATAAAACATCACTTAATCTATCAAAAGCCATTCAGGAAGGTCAGAGATTGGCAGACATCCAAAGAAGAAAGCAGGAGAAGGAAGCAGAACAGGCAAGATTGAAGGCTGAAGCAGAACTTGCACAGCACATGAATCCACCTGTTGAAGCAGAAGGAGTGGTTGTGAATTCACACATACCTTCAGCACCTGAAGATTCTGTTGAAGTTCCACAAAGACAGTGGATCAGTTTCAAGGCAAATTTGACAGTTGAAGAAGCACATCAATTGAAGAACTTCTTTGAAGCAAGAAAAATTGAATATGCAGCAATTTAAGAAAGAGAGGAAAAAAACATGCAGAAAACAATTGGAGTATTAAAGGAAAAAGGCATCATTGATAATTTTCAAAAACATTTCAATGAATGCAAGCCACCAAAAGGAACACATGAAGAACAAATCAATAATGCTATTGAAGGAATGTTAGATTGTGAATTAGACAGGGATGAAAAATTGGTTGATGCAGTTTTTGAAGCATTCATGGCAGATGCAGCAGAAGCAATCAAGAAAGAATTGAAAATTGAATACTGTGAACCTGAAGAATGTGTTTCAAATATATCAAAAATGCTTGCTGACATTTTCGGTCATGCAAATGTGCATGTTCATGTGGTTCAGGTAGGTAACATTGAAAAAGACAAGGGGGATGAATAATCATGGCAGTAGGAAATCAATTAGCACCAAGACAGCCACAGCAACCACAGCAGCAAGACACAATGACATTATTTTTGAACAGGGTTGATGTTCAGGCAAACATTGACCAAGTGTTGGGAAAAGAGAATAAGCAAAGATTCATCACAGGTGTTATTTCAGCAGTGAATACAAATGCAGCACTTGCAACATGTACAAAGAAATCTATCTTTGCAGGTGCATTGCTTGGTGAATCACTTAAACTTTCACCATCACCACAACTTGGACATTATTATCTTGTACCATTCAATGACACAGCAAATGAATGCAAGGTTGCACAGTTCCAACTTGGATATAAAGGATATATTCAACTTGCAATTCGGTCAGGACAATACAAAAAATTGAATGTAATTGCTATCAAGGAAGGTGAACTGGAATATTTTGATCCACTGAATGAAGAAATCAAAATCAATCTGATGGTGGATAAATGGGATGAACGTGAAAATGCAAAGACCATTGGTTATTATGCAACCTTTGAACTTGTGAATGGATTCAAAAAATCAATTTATTGGTCAAAGAAGCAGATGATGGCACATGCAGACAAATACAGTCCTTCATTCTCTATGAATGCAACAACTATCAAAACAAAGACTGGAAAAACTTATAATAAAGTTTCATTTGAAGACTATGAAGCAGGTAATTATTCAGAAAAAGATGCATGGATGTATTCATCATTTTGGTACAAGAATTTTGATGGTATGGCATACAAAACAATGCTTCGTCAATTGATTTCTAAATGGGGAATCATGTCTATTGAAATGCAAAGTGCATTTGAAAATGATATGACATTCACTGATGATTCAGGAAAGATTCAATATGGTGAACCTGATGACAGCATCATTGACATGCCACAACCTGAAGAAGAACCACAGGAACAATCACAGCCTGATATGACTGAAGATTCGGTCAATGGTGGTGATGTGGCAGCAGCATTGTTCAACAAGTAGAAAGGAAAGGTGAAAACGTATGAACAAAATTGAATTAAAAGATTTGGTAGGTGGAGCATTACAAGAAAAATTTGAAAAAGCATTTTCAAAGGTTATTGAAAACCTTCTTGACATCAACACACCATACAAGAACAAACGTGGAATCACAATCAAACTGGATTTCACACAGAATGAAGCAAGGGATGATGTGCAAGTGACTGTTGATGTTGTTGAAAAACTAGCACCACAGGCAGGAATGAAGACAGCATTCAGTGTTGGAAAGAACCTGAAAACAGGTGAACTTTTTGCTGAAGAATATGGAAAGCAAATCAAAGGACAATTGTCATTTGATGATATTCAAACACCTGAAGTGATTGATGGAAAGCAAGTTGACACATCAACAGGTGAAATTTTAGAAGGTGATGATAAAGTATTAGATTTTAGAAAGGCAGCAACCATGTAGGTGCTGAACATAGGTGAATAATTATGATTAAAGAAGCATTGAAATACATAGTAGGACTTGGAGAAGCAAAGGAACACACAATTCATGGTGATATTTACAGTGACAAGGATTTGCATTTGATTAAACCATACATTCCAAGAGCATCAGCAATTGAAATGTACACACTTTCAAGCCTTGTTGATTACATCAAATCAAATGTTGACAGCATGGCAGATAAGATGATTTTGCAAGTTATCAGTCCAACAAAAGTGTGTTTGTTTTCAAAATTGGATGGTGATAGAAAGCGTGAATATATTGCTGAAGCAGAAGCATTGATTCCAAACTTCTATTTTGACCAATTCATTGAACATGAAAAGTTCTGCATCAATGTTCAGTCAAAATTCCTTGATGATCCTGCAACAGACAAAGCACTTATTTTGAAATTTGCAGGAACTGTTGAACAGGGAACTATTGCTGAATATGGTGATGATGGTGTGACACAGAAAGCAACTGTGAAAAATGGTATTGCTTCAAAGACAGAAGCAGTTGTTCCAAATCCTGTGAAGTTAAGACCATTCAGAACCTTTGTTGAAGTGACACAGCCTGTTTCAGAATTCATCTTCAGAATGAAGCAAAGCAAATATGATGGAATCGAATGTGCAATCTTTGAAGCAGATGGTGGTGCATGGAAGAATGCTGCAATGAAGAACATCAAGGAATACCTTGAATTTGAACTTGCAGATTACAAAGAACAATTCACAGTAATTTCATAGGTTGAAACACCTGAAAGAAACTTATAAACCAAGTTGTTCATGTGCAATGGTTGAAATAATATATCACACACTTTATCAAAAGCCATTGCAATATCAATACATAGTTGAATGGAAATGAATGCAGACAGGGTTCAAATCCCTGTTTGCACTTCAAGAAAGGAAAAATCATGATACATCAATTGAAAATAGAAAAACAACACTTTGAAGATGTTGTTTCAGGCAAAAAAACCTTTGAAGTTAGAAATAATGACAGAAACTTTCAGGAAGGTGATGGTCTTGCCTTAAATGAAATTGACGAAAATGGAGTGTATACAGACAGAAGTGCATTATATGATGTCATATACGTTTTAAAAAATCCTGAATATGTAAAAGAAGGATTTGTAATTTTAGGCATAAGACCATGTGTAGTTGAAATAAAACCTGTTGGCACAAAACCAAGTGTATTAGTGAGGGTGTTGGAAAATGGCAGTAAATAGCAAACAAAAAGGTGCAAGATTTGAAAGACATCTTGCTTCAAGATTTCGTGAATATGGCTACACAGACAGCAGAAGAACAGCACAATATTGTGGGAACACTGGTGATGCATCTGATGTGGTTGGATTGCCACACATTCATGTTGAAGCAAAGCATCAGGAAAGAATGCAATTGTATGACTGGATTGATCAGGCAAAAAGGGATGCAGCAGCAGGTGGGAAAGGTGATCTTCCTGTTGTGTTCCACAAGAAAAACAATGCTGAAATCCTTGTGACAATGGAATTTGAAACATTCATGCACATATACAGGGAATTTGAAGCAGGATTCAGATTGGAAGGTGAAGATGAAAATGATGGTGTTGAAAGCAATTAGAAAACTGCAAAATGTCATTGTTTGTGGTGGTGATGCTCCAAACACAAGGATTGCAATTTCAAAAGGCATCAAAGCACTTCAAAAGCAGATTCGCAAAAAAGTCCTATTTGAAGATGTAGGCTACAACATACATCACAGTTTGAATGTTTATGCTTGTATATGTCCTTCATGTGGTTTGCACATCATTACATTTGATGATGATGATGTCATAAACAGTGAACATGATGAACCTGAAGCAATGTTTCATGATTGTCTTGTTCAACACAACTATGAAGGAAGAAATGAATTCTGCAATAGATGTGGTCAAAAATTATATTGGGGGAAAAGAAGATGAAACGAATTAAAGGCACAGAAAAATTGGTGAAACAAATCCTTCAGGAAGTTCCTGAAACAAGAAACAGTGACATGATGCTTTATTGTCATGTATGCAAAAGAATTGATTCTTCTGCATTATCAAAGCCATTTATTTTTGTTCTACTCAATTTGAAGCACTTTGGACTTCCACCAATAGGATCAGTTGGAAGGGCAAGAAGAAAACTTCAAAATGCATTCCCTGAACTTGCTGCAAATGCAGATGTGGAAGCACAAAGGGATGTGAATGAAGGGATTGTGAAGAACTATGCAAAGCAGGTGAATGTGTGAAGCAATATTGCAGATACTGTTCACACTGCCATTGTGGAGATTTTCCATATTGTGATGTAAAAAATAAAACCATATCAGAAAGCAAGGCAAAGCAAGTAAACAACTGCAAAGACTTTGAATTCAATGAAATTGATGTTTTCTATGAAGGGGATATGAACAAGATTTACAGACCTAGAGAACCAAAGAAAAAGCAGTGTGATGGTCAAATAAAATTAGAATTGAAGGTTGGTGATTCCTGATGAAAGAAGAAAATGCATGTGGATTTGGTGATCGTGTAGTTTGTGATGAAAAATGTCAGTATTACTTCACTTGCACAAGAAATCCAAAGTATATGGAAATAAGGCAGAAAGAATTGCAGAAGAAATTAGGACATGTGAAGGAAGGTGATTAAAATGCGTGGACAAATATTATATCCAC
>JAEIGA010001420.1_pt1 | contig 37481 bp, 31 predicted proteins | sample 9270691 | NCBI WGS metagenome assembly JAEIGA01 (sample SAMN17057246, study PRJNA624740) | gut metagenome | biome: biome; isolation source: fecal sample | host: Bos grunniens | place: China: Xizang | collected 2019
AGATTGGTAACCCTGAACCGACTGAAATTGTGATCCGCAAATACAATGCGGATGGTGTTACATACACCGATGTCACATATGACGACTGGATCGACTATGATGCTGGCTGGTATCACAACGTTGCACTCCGTATCAATGAAAACGGTGAGTCTGAAGTATACGTCTGGGGTTCAAACGAATATGGTGTTGCCGGTAATGGTAACTACAATGAACTTCGTTTGCAGGCCGATGGTACATACGCCACTGATCCTGATGGCCATTTCGAAATCATCACCAGACCTCGTCTGTTGACAAAGAACGAATTCGGATATTCCGATATCGTCAATGTTGAAGCCAACCATTACGCCACCATCATCACCCGTGCCAACGGCGATGTTTATTACTCTGGTTGTAACAAACGTAACCAGCTCGGTATCGTCAATGCTACATCAGACTCCGTGAACTTGGCACTCTTCACCAAGATGTCAACATTCTTCAATGGTGCTTCTTGGGATGGTGAAACCTATGGTGGATTCATCGTTCGTGAGATTCCTTATCTGAATGAAGGTGCTGACCCGCTGTTCCTTGACATGTTCAAGAACGAGTTGGCTCTTGACAAACTGGCTATGGCCGCTGTCAACCAGCACACCCACACAGTGTCTTCAGAAGACATCGACTCTGTGGTTATTGCTGCCAAACCCTTCTTCAGCAGCTATGAAACCATTATTGCTAACTTGCACAGCAATCCGGCAAGTGGTCTCCACTTGAACATGGACGTGCTGAATGCTTTGAGTGCAACTGGTAACACACTGCTCTTCAATGGTACTCCTATCCAGGGTGGCGGTGGTAGCTCAAATGGTGGTTCTGGTGTCTACGTTGACTTGTCCAACAAAGTACTCGACGATGCTGCCGACGTTTCAGGTTTGAACAACTTGGCTGGTGGTATGGGTCTTGAAGTTATCTCTTATTACAGAGATGATGATACTGGCAAGTACCTCGTTCGTGTTTGCCCGAACGGTGGCAAATATCACCCGAAACCTCGTTGGTGTGCAGTTGGTACACTCGCCGCTGATGGTACCACATTCACTGAATTGGTCAGCAGAGAAGAACTCCAGAAGGGTCTTTATGCTGTTCCTGGTACTACCACAGCAAGTGCCAAACTTCTGAACAGTACTTCTGATCTCAGAGAAGTTATCAATACTGCTGTCTCCAAGAAGACCTATGTCCGTCTTATCATCATTGATAAACCCGGAACAGGTACTGACTGGATCAATGGTACGGAACTCAAACAGATCACATATGCTCAGTTGTCTGCTGGTACACTGGTTTACAAACCTTGTGATGACTTGTCCACCTACATGCCGTTGGATCAGGTTCCTGGTGTCAGCCTCGGTACTCATTATGACGAAACTGAGAAATGGATTGACCTCTACACCAAAGATAGCAGCCACACCAAAGTGTTGACTGCTGAAACCGCCAAAGATGCTGGCTACATCTACGAAGATGGATCCATCGTTCCTTGCGCTGCAGATATCTGCAATCCGAAGAGCTATGATGGTGAAGGCAACCCTGTTTACATGGCTGTCAAAACATCCGATGGATCAACCGTCGTTATTGCTGCCGAAACTATCGCTGGTGGTTTGGTGAAGAAGGAAGGTACTTCCTATAACGCAGTTACAACTCGCGATTACCCTGAAGTATTCGATGATACATTGTTTGAATCTGGTGCGATCTATATCACACCTTCCAAGAATGACTTCACAGGTACTGCCAACCAGAAGTATGTGTTCGCCAAAGGTCAGTGCACATTCATCTATGGCACAACTGCAACAGACGGTGTCTATCCTCTCGAATCAGTTGTCATTCCGTTGACTCAGCCGATTGTCAGTGATTCCACTTCAACCACTGCTGAGAACTTCAATCCTGGTTCAAGCGATGACCCGATGATGGCCGTTATTCCGTCCAAGTATCGTGGTTACACTTCATCAGTCTCCGGTGAATACAACGCTGCAGTTGGTTACAACAGTGCTGTTTCTGGTAATGCGAACGATGTGTTCGGTGACTTCTCCATGGCTGCTGGTGTTGGCAATACTGTTACTGCCGACTCTTCTTTCGCCACTGGTTACATGAACACTGTTTCTGCAACCGGATCATTTGCTATTGGTACAAATAACAAAGTCGGTGGAGACTCCAACTTTGTTGTTGGTAGCGGTAACGTTACTCTCAACTACTATGGCGTTGCCATCGGTACCGCCAACAAGTTGACAGGTATCAGCAACACTGCTATCGGTGCCATGAATGAAGTACACGGTGCACGTGTTATCTCTGTTGGTCAGCGCATTAAAGCTTCCAAAGATGCTTCCGATGCAATTCTTGTTGGTTCCAACATTGATACAAGTGCCAAGAAGGTGTTCGTTGTTGGTAAGAACGCTATCATTCCTGCCAATGAAGGCAACTTCCCGTCCAACACTGCAGCTGAAACCATGACCATCAGTGCATTCAATGCCGCTGGTTATGACAAAACAGGTAAGTGCAACGAAGACGCATTGATCTTCGCAATGGGCGATGGTATCACAGCCAATACTGGCGAACCTATCAACGTGATGGTGTATCGTAAGTGGCAGTGGAAGATGAACCCTGCTTACTTCAACGCAGCATCTGGTGCTACCAACCGCAAGATGGATCCCCGTTACAAGATTCCGGTCTTCGAATTCGAATTTGCAGGTATGTTGAATCCCAACTTCTGCAGAGCTATTCCGACCGGTGTTGATTCCATGGGTAACAAACAGTATGAACAGAGCTTCCGTACTGCTGGACGTGTTAAGACCTGTGACGCTGGTCTCGAGATCAACGGCTCTGGTATCATTGAATTGAATTTCGATCTTGCATCCAAATTCAAGATCATGCCGTCTGGTGCATCCGTTACCGGATTCAATCTTGTCCACGGTGTTTCTGACAATGGTGACATTGTTGGTGATGTGATCGAAGGTTGGGTTGATGGTGCCGAAGCATTCATCGTTGCATATGGTACCAACAGCTATGACTGGCCTGATACTTGGGTATGGTCAAATTCACAGCCCACCAATCTCGCATCTATGTCCGCTGATTCGTTCGCGTTGGTTAAACTGATGGTCGTCGATGATGTTGTTGTCGCAACAACTGTCACAACTGTCAGCAAGTAATCAACACAAGTAACAATATCGAGTGCGTTGTATCGAAGTAACATTAGTGCAACGCACTCTTAATTTAATTTAGGTGATAATTATGGCCGAATTCAAATTTGTGAAAGCAGACGGATCTGTATTGGATTACAGCACTGGCTATGTTGTCGTCGAAAAGATGGTTCCCACCAAGGTCCGTGTACCCTTGTTCGATGCAAACGGTGTCCGTCTCTCTGTTGAAGACCTCGCTGAAAAAGCTGGTCTTAAATTGAAATACATCCCTCACCAGACTGCTGAGTACTTGGCATTTGCCAAGATCCAGTTCATGTATGGTGCTGTTCCGGAATTTGCAGGTCGTGTTGCAGAATTCAAAGCAATGTACGACTTCCTCGGCATCGCTTATGATGCAAAGACTGAAGACGTTGAAGAAGCTCTCGTTGCCAAATTCGAGAACGCTGAAGAACGTGCTGACTACTATGCCAAGTTCCAGACAGCTTTGTTGAACGTCAAGATCAACTACCAGGCTGGCAACAGAGCTTTGTATGAATACGAAGTCCCTGTTGTTGAAGGCGAAGCATTTGATCCTGTTGACGATTTCATCGTTTGGAGTGAATTCCCTGTGTTGGTCAAATGGTTGCCTGGCAACTATGACGAAGCAGAAGTTCCTGTCAAACGTGAAGAAGAGATCGTTGCTGATTCAGCTCGTGAAGCTGCTATCCGTGAGGAACTCGCCAACGAGTAATCGTTGATTGAACCTTATCAGCTACGAGAGAGTCTTACGGCTCTCTCGTAGTTGTTTTTTATTTGAGGAGTGATTAATATGTCAGATGACATTAAAGATCCTGAAGTACAAGAACCAATCGTTGAACAAAACGATGAATTCATGTACGATTACGAAGAGTGTGAATGGAGACCACCAACTCTTGGTGAACGGATAAAAGAGTGGTGTAAAAATGCGTTACAATACACCGCCTTTGGTAACATCGGTAATACGAGGGAGTTCACTGATTTCGAATACCGCATGGCGTACAAGATTATTGAAATGTACATCAACTACGATAACAAGATCGCCAGTTGGTTGTTCCATTACATCGATATCAAGAAGTTCAAATTGAGATGGTCTGTTGCATCAAGTAGTGCGGGTATTCAAGGATCGTACAATCCAGCATTGTGGAGAACAATGACATTGTCTGATATTGGATACTACGAGAAGCATAGCGCGAGATCATCGATTGGTGGTGATCCTGTTGGTATTTTAAATAAGTCAGCTGCCAATGGCACTTACCGTGTCAATACATGTATCGCCGGTACATTCTTGCTTGGCTTTAATGTATTTATACATGAACTCACACACGCATTCCAGTTCGGATTACCATGTACATTGCCAGCAGATAGTACTTGGAAGGATTGGTTGTTGTTCAAAGTTGTCATGCCGATTGGATACATCTTCAACAGACTCGTTACTGCATTCATCGACAATCCTCTTATTGACGGGATCTTGCGCAAGATAGATGATATTCGTGGTAAGACCAGAGATCTTGATTACAATGCTGACAAAGTGCACTTGCCATGGTTGTATAAGTTCACATTGGAGTACGATGTGGATAAAGAGATCGAGGACAATGAACGTCTCAATAACTTCTGTACCATGCTGAATCACACTCTCAGTTCATATGAATTTGTTTGGAACAGTCATCCTGATAATCCTGAAACGGCGCCGAGATATGTCAAATATACTGCAGAGGAGATACAGGAGCAAAGAGATCGTCTTGCCGAACAGAAGGCGATGAATGCCGAAGAGTATGGACAGGACTTCATGGACATGGCTGAAGAATTGTACAAGATGTTCAATGAAGAAGCCCAGAAGTATATTGCAATTGACAAACAAAAAAGTAATTGATTCAAAAAAAGATAACCAGATGGGGTAACGACTCCCATCTGGTTATCTTAAATTAATTTGTAGACGAGCTATGCGCAGCTGTATTTGTTCTTTAATCGTTGCCATTGTGGGTCTGCGAGTCATCTACAATTTAATTTATGCGTGGAGTTCTCTCCACTGTGACAGAATACTCTCCATCTTGATTAGGCGCTGATGGAGAATAGCCAATCTTGTTGCATCGATTTGATGCTCTTTAATTTTAACAATCTGCTTGGAGTCCGTATCAAAGATCGCACCCAACATGATCTCCGCATGGAGATGATTTATAGCTTTCTGCAGGAGCAGTTCGACATCATGTCCTTGCTTTTCGAAGTCAGTGAGGATAGCTAACACTCTCTTTGAGAGTCCGGTCTGTTGGGTGTTGCTCATGGTTGCCTCCTATGCATGTTGAGCTGTTTATATTTACAATACTGTAACACATTATGCGATTAAATATGTCACAAGCATCATCGCTTCACTCAAGTAATATATAACTATGCACAAATGAACTACACTAAAATGAAAGGGTTCACAAATGTTAGATGAGAGATTTAAGAAGTATCTGGACGAGGCTTACAAAGGTCTTTATGGTGAGACCGAAGAAGGTACAACTCTTCCGAACTTCGAAATCATTGATCGCACTGTTGAGATCAACACAACACCGGATCCTGCCAAGAAGATCGAGCAGTTCGCACGTATCTGTTACAGATCAGAGGACAGGATCACCGACAATTCTGCAAAAGGGCTTCTTGATTTTTGCATGAAGCACGACCACGGATCCATCTTTGAACATTTCTTCATCTCTGTGTTCTTCCCGAACGAAGGCAACTTCGCTGAAGTCATGGGTGATGAACATCTCACACCTCGCAGAGTATGGGATGCATGTATGTGCACTACTCGCAACAAACACATGTTCCAGTATTGGGATAAATGGATCCAAGTCAATCCGAGCATTCCTCTTGCCGAGAACATGCACTGGGCAACAACTGCTGGTGCAGTGAGAGCATGGCGTGGTATCCTTGTACCGGGTATCGAAGCAAGTATCAAACAAGATATCTATCCAGCACTTGTACTCCATCTTGCATTGCTCAAGAAACTCAATGAGTTCGCACCTGCTCTGTTCCACGATATTGTCGAGTGGGTCGATGTCACTTTGTCCAATGTTAGTATGCTCGGCGGCTGTAAGAGCCTTGTCAAGTTGACTGATGGACTTGATAAAGAAGAGATCAGTCTTGATGGCATTCCTGCCAACCGACTTGATATCGGTCTTGTTCTGCATGAAGCTGAAGGTGCATACGCATCGTTTGTTCTTGTCACAGACAGAGCAGATTCCCATCAGATCGTTCGTCATCGTGTTGAGTGCGGTTACTCACAGGAATCTCAGCGTTACTGTGATTATGAACGCAAGGGTGTTGCTATGGTCACTCCTCAGATCGAGCCGGCGATACTTGCCAAAATGGATGAAGAAACCATTCAAAAACTCGCGACTGATATCGCCAAAGCCATGGAGAATGCAGCATGTTCGTACAACTCATTGAGATTCATGGGACTCATTCCTGAATCAGCAAGAGCTGTGCTGCCTAACAGTTGTGCAACCAAGATCGGTATCTCGATGTCATTTGTCGCACTTGAACACTTCTTCAACCGCAGACTTGCTAAAGATGCACAGTACTCTCTCAGAGTCACTGCGGCTGAGATGCTCAAGCAGCTTATTGACTCCCAGCATCCTGTCATGCACAATATCTCAGCGCACTCACTGCTTCGTTGGTGTAAGTGGTTGATCGAACAGAAGTGCATCATCGGTGGTATGGAATACTGGACCGAAGTCATTGACAAAACCAACAAGGCGATTGAACAGCTCAAAGCTGAACGCAAACGTCAGGCGGAACAAGCAGCTGCTGTTGAACAGCAAGCTGAAGAACTCCGCAAAGAACAGCTCACCAAAGAAGCGGCTGAAAAGAAACAATAATATCATTACATCATACGAGCTATCCAGTTATGTCTTAAAGGACATAATTGGGTAGTTCAACATTTTATGCATTAACAATCTTAACAAGGAGGATGAACTTATGGCTAAGATGTTGTATGATATCACTCCCAAGATGGGTCGAGTGATCCCTGTCGAAAACCTCAAGAAGAAATGGAATGAAGTGGTCGAGTATCTGAGTCTCAAAATCGAAGATGGTGATGGTGATAACGAACGTTACATCATGTTCACTGTCAATGAATACGATACCTGCCCCATTGTGGATTCTATCGATCTGCCTGCATTCAAATTCGATGATGCAGACATCGAAGACATTAAATCCAAATACGGCTCAGATACCGGCAAGTGTGGCAAAGCCATGCTTGAAGAAATGAAGTCTGGTCGTCTCTACCACACAGTTGTCAAAGATACTGTCACCAAGAAAGATCGCGAAGCTTACCTTATCGAGACGGATGTTTACAGTCCTTCTCGCAAAGAGTTCTTCAAGATCGTCATTCGTATTTCACCTACCAAACTCAAGTCGGCTACCGCACGTGCCAAACGTAATCCCGAAGACATCGCTGTGGTTGGCTGGTTCCAAGATCTGTGTGACTGAACCACACAAGGAGGCATCTAATGCTTACATACACTCCCATCACTCAGGATATTGAAAATCAAGTTCTTGTGTCTATATCTGGTGGTGGCGTTGCTATGGTTGAAACAGCTGCAGGTGTGCTCAAGGCTATTGAACAGCGCCATGGTCGCATCATCACCAACATGTGCGGCGGTAGCGCTGGTGGTCTTGTATCAGCACTGCATATGAGCTGGGGTCAGGATTCGAGCAAGATGGTTGATCTTATCAACAATACATCTATCGATGACTGGTTCGAACTCTGCCCGTGGCAGGCGTTCAAATCCGTGTTCAACCTGTCCAATTACGTTATGGACAATACCAAACTCTTTGAATTCCTTAAGAAGGAACTGACTATCGATGCATATGACAAGGTTCAGGTGTCTCTTACTGAATACAAAGAAGGTGGTAAGATCGGAAGATCGTTTATGGCGCAAGCCACACCTGCCACCACTTGTGGAACCATGGCTATCCAGAACATATTCCCTCCTGTTGATATCGGTGATGGTGTTACTGTTGGAGACGGTGGTGTCAAGAACCTTATGCCTATCCCCAAAGTAATTGATCTTCCTCGTTACAAACATATCTTTTTCATTATGGCACCTGAATCCGAGATGACCAATTATAACTTCCAATGGAAGTTCCTTGGTAAGCTCATCAGTTTGCTCAATGGTGCTCTTGAAAGAGAGATGTCTCAGATCAGTGAACTTCGACTTGAGGAACTTCCTAATGTGACGGTCATCAGACCTGACAAGTATGCAGCCACATCTGGTTTGCTTAATTGGTCGAAAGATCATGAACAGGTTACGGAAGCATATGACTTCGCTATGAAACAACTTGAAACAGAAAAGGATATCATCTGATGAGGTACTTGTTATGTATCGTTGCTGTTGCGAGTTGTGTCACGTTCAGTGGATGCAATTCATCCAAGGTCCATCAATCTACAGATGATGAATGGTATGCACTGCAAGTTGAAAAGATGAAGAAAGATCCTGCACTTACAGTGCACAACTGTCCTTATTGCAGATGCCTTAAAAGGGATCTCAACGGGGTTGGTCAGGATAACAAAAAATAAAGTAATGATGACCCACGAACACCAGGGAATCCCTGGTGTTCGTGAGCCTTATTTCGGTTGTTTAACGAATGCAGATTACAGTGTATTGTCTCTCATTTGTTCAATACAAGATTGCCACTCTCATCGAAACCAAGATTATCGAATGAGGAGCTGTTGGTGAATGCACCGGATGATGCAAAGGTGCGTTTCTTACCACCAGATTTCTTGTATTTGCTGGGATCGAATTTTGCACGATCCGCATTGTTGAACTGACGACGGGGACGTGTGTCGCGAACCGGAGCTGCTTCATCATCACGTCTTGCAGGTCTGTCATTGTGACGTTTGTTGTCGTTGACTTTGTAGCCGTTTTCATCACGGCATTCAGCGCAGCTGGCGTTGTGGCAATCGTAGAATCCACGTTTGTTACGAACGAGGACACTGCCACATGCTTTGCACTTGCGGACATTGTTGGGATCTTCCATGGCATCTTCATGATAGAAGGCTGCGAAGGTGTCTTTGTTGGTGACGAGAAGATCAACGATGGCTTCGCAGAGATAGTGCATGCGTTCTGCTTTACCGCCGGGGCCGAAGTCCTTACGACCAGTTTTGGATTCATCGAGGGGTTCGCAACGATGTGCGAGGGTGTACATGATACGACCTTCAGTGGTTCTGGGAGAAGTGTATGCTTCGATGATGTCATCGATGGATTCGGCGATACCTTTCTCAACAGCGACCTGTTCTCCTTTGTAGAAACAAGCAACTCCGTCGAGGAATGCCAGGCAGTTGCCGTTCATGAGCATCACTTCGTTTTCACCGAAGGTGTCGATTTTGTACTTGAGTCCGTAGACAATACCGCACAAAGCACTGCACAGCCAGTCGCCACCATGACGACCTTCTGTGGGACCGTAGCCACGATGCTGTTTAGCATACGCTACGATGTTCTTGGCGATTTGTTCCGGGTAGCCAGCGGTCATCAGACGTTCTTGTCTCTGAAGATTCTTCTGAGCAAGGAACGCTTCGCGTTCTTCTCTGGTGAACTTTCTGGCGGGCGAGGTGTTTGTGTTTGTGCTCTGCATTCGTGTTCTCCTTTACTCGTTGCAGGTGAACAGGTCTCTTCGGACCTTACGAACAAGGTCCATGTGATGGATGAGATCGTTCAAGATTCTTTCGTGTAACTCAGGGGTTGGTCCATATTCGATTAACTCGAACAATAGATCGGGCAATGTCACATAGCCAACCTTTACATATTGTCTATCGAGGACGGAGTAAACCCCCATCCTCAATAGTGGTTGATATACAGACAGATTGTTAAACAATAATGTAGCTGCGTCTTGGCACAGTCTTATCCTTGCGGATAATACAGCATCGTCTATCTCATACTTCTTCTGGAATCTCTTAAGAGTTCCTGATTTAAAAGTACGTATGAGCAGATCTGTTGCAATCAACTCTTGTTGCTCCTCACTGACACAATCAGTAAGCATATGAATAGTGGATCTAAGTTTTTTGTTACGCACTCGTACGTAATCTTTACGACTTAAGCGATCCCATAACTTCTTCAACCATTTCATTACTCATTAACCTCCGATTGGGTTGGTTGAGCTATTAAATGGTAGTGAATTACGCGATGACACCAGTTGAAGACACTTCACCTTCTTTTGCCTGCAGTTGTTCAGTTGCATCAGACTTTGCTTTGAAGTTGGCGGCACGTTCATAACGAGCCTGCTTGTCGTTCAGCATGTTGATGATGTCAACACTGATCGGCAATCCGACATTGACTGAGAACGGAAGATTGAAGTATCTGTTGGTGAGAGTGTAATCTTCAACGATACCGAGATACAGCACACCAGTCACGATATCAGGTGCAAGACCGTCGTCGCTTACAGTGAATGTAGAGTGCACAGGAGTGCCATGGCTGAGATCGACAGTATCTTCACCAGGAAGTCCGTAGACTTCACCTTTGTCATCGAGTGCACCGATGCTCATGTTGTAGAGACCGGGTTTGACGGATGATACGATACCGACAGGTGAGAGGAAGTTCATCTTGTCAGTGTAATCAACTTCTTCGATACCAGGGCACACGAAGAGACCTTCGAGCTGGTGGAGTCTGTCAATAACACTGAGATTGACTTTGACACGTCCGACTTCGACATTGTTGAAGATCATGGACGGGATGTAGAGCTTCTCATCCTTGGCAAATGCCTCAAGTGTTCTGATGGTGTTGATGCTGTTGAAGCAATCGGTTTCAGAACAGGCATCAACGATACCGATGGCGATGATTCGTTTGCCACGTTTGCCAGCTTCACGAATCAGAAGCGGTGCGATGACCGAACCGGATCCACCGGACATGCTGAAGATGAAGATATTGATATCACCGAATTCATCGTAGACTCCGGATTTATCAAGCTTCCACTGGATGTCTTTGAGCAACGATGCTCTGTTCTTGCCAGCACCAGATTCAGCGATGACATAAGGCGTGACATCGATGTGTCCTGCTTCGAACTCAGCGTCTTCATTGGGATCGATGGTCACGAATCCAGCTTTGTCGATGTTGGAAACCGAGGTGTCGATGGCAACGTGTTTGATAGTGTTGGCACCGATCTCTGTGTTTACAGTACCATACTCCGATCTGTATTTGCGGAGGATGTTGATGGCGGCACCGCCTGCGGCGATGATTCTGAGGTTGACGTTTCGTTCCATAGTTAGAACTCCTTCTTGTTTTTGGGTTGTTGGTTTATTTACGCATTGGTTAATTTGTTCATAAGTTGTTTGTACGTTGTATACATCTGATCCATCCTGCCGAGAATGGTATCGGGTAACATCTCATCATCTGGTGTGGTATGCTCGTCATCATCAAAGAGAGATGGTTGATATGGAGCTATACTGCAATTGACTTGATTGATGTCATCGAGACAGCTTTTGCAGACTGGAGGAAGATCAGCGTTACGACCTTCATCACATTCATAACAGATGGGTGCTCCACATATTGAGCAATGGGCGTGTCTTGCTAACAAGCCCGGGATTGTGGCATTCAATGATTTACCACATGTGGCACATTTGGCCATAATACACCTCTCTTATTTTGTGTTAAACAAATATCGCGAATATCCTTACACTTTAGTAATATATTCGTAAAACCTCATTGAACATTGGGTCATGTAATGATGATAAAAAATAAAGGACTACAGTAGGACCCAGTGAGGATCCTACTGTAGTCAGGCAACGCAAATGACCCATCGTGGTCCGCTCAACTTAATGATCGCGTGATGGGTTCGGTTATACTCTTTCAAAATAACCTTGTTCGTGAAGGCATGCAGGACATTCATTCGGAGCTGTTGTTCCAACATGGACATAGCCACAGTTAGTGCATCTCCATTTAACTTCCATAGGAGCTGTAAACAACTCGTGTCCTTTGATACGTTCGAAGATCTGCATGAATCTCTTCATGTGTTCTTCTTCAACTTCGCCAACTTCTTTGAATCGAGTGGCAAGTTCTTCGCATCCTTCTTTCAATGCTGCCTCAGAGAGTTCAGGATAGAAACTCTTGGTTTCATCATTCTCACCAGATGCGGCTTCAATAAGGTTATCAGCTGTGATCTCATGTGATGCCAATCTCTCGAACCAGAGTTTGCCGTGTTCGAGTTCTTGCAGTGAGATCTCTCTGAATAATTTAGCAACTGCATGAAGTCCTTCAGCATCGGCCTTGTCAGCAAATACCATGTACTTAAACACAGCAAGAGCTTCTCTGATAAGAGCCTCTTTAAGGTACTGTTTGCAGTTGGTGTTGGTAACGACAATATCAGACATTTTGATTCTCTTTGTTTTGGGTTAATTCATCAAGCATGTCTTCAGTAAGTTCGTATGCTTGGATATTGGATTTGCCTTCATAGATTGCTTTGACCACACGATGGAATCCATCAAGTACTCGACGACCCTTCCACACGATGATAGGATACGATGTGTCAGCTTTGAGGATGCGATCGATATGATCTTTAGCAAGCATGATCGGGTTCAGTGGCAACTTGTCTTTGACAGTAACTTTGTCATCAGCATAAATGCATTCACCCCACATGGACCCGATGTCGCATTTGGTCACAATGTTGGAATTGAGATCGAATGCGACAGGTTCAATGTTCTTATGTTTTACATACTCGATGAGTTCCGATACAGGATATCGTTTACCCTTGTACCCATACCTGCCTTCTACGGCATTCTGAACTGGAGTATTGTTTGACGGTTTAGTTGAGAATAACATTTTAAGTCCTTTGTATTTGATTAGACATAAAATGGATTGCAAAAAAAGAGAACCCATCGCTGGGTTCTCCTTGTGTTCTCACCATTCGTTATATTCACCCGACACTTGACCGTTCGCTGTGATATGAAAGTGACTGCGCGCGCCACCATTGTAAATCACTTTGACTTCGAATCCCAAGTACTCGCCGCATTCTTCCGATGAAAGATTGTAAGATTTCCGTTCTTCCATCATTTCTTTTGCGATGCCGCTAAGGTCTTCGAAATCGAGAACGTGGTTGTGTTCCCCAACCTTCTCTCCTTTTGAATTGGTGCGGAATAACTCCACACCTTCATCGAAACAGGTACCACTTGTGATGATGTCCAGCTGCACGAACGTGGCGTCCTTGTTGATAACTTCCAACATGTGGTTAATGTTAATATTGTTCATGATGTGCCTCCTAAGGTTGGTTGTCATTGGAGTTTGACGACTTCGCTGTTCGTACGCACTTCGTATTTCTTCGCAAAGCCTGGTCGATGTATAACAACACGGAATCCGTTGAATTGTCCACGCTCTTCTTCAGTGAGACCATTGTCTCTACCTGATAAGAGTTTGGCAGCAACGCAGTGCAAAGTTGCGAAGTCGACGAACTCGTATTCCAACTCTACATGGAATTGTTTCTCATGGAATCGATCCCTGTCGAATATTTCCAATTCCTTGCCATCGGATCCATCGTGGTTGATCAATCTGACTGATACGGCGAGTGCGTCATCGTCATTGATGAATGACACCATTTCGTTAGTGTAGGGCATGTTGTACCTCCTAAAGTTATTTGTTAAAGACCCAGCCAGTGCTATCATCGTTGAACACAACAAAGGCTCCGACTTTGCATGGGACAGTTACATAATGGGCTTCATGATCCCCGTAGATCAGAAGTTCATTTGAGTACACTGGTTTGACACCATCTGCACTACAGATGGTGATATGTGCACCGTGCTTGTCATCAGCATCGATCAGATAATCCATAATTTCATCATCGGGGATGTATCCGGCGAGAGCGATTGCTTTGTCATCCTTGACAAGAGCGACGCTTTCGAAGACGAATTCTTTGCCGATGAACGAAGGAAGCTTATCGATACAACCGTATTTTAAAGTAACATGGTGGCAATATTTGTTCGGCATTTTGTTATCGACAAGATTGACAAGTTCTTTGTCATCTGTGACGACACCGGCAACGTAGATGATTCTCTTGATGTTCATAATGGACCTCCACAAGTTAAGGGTTAATATTATCAACTACACCTTAATAATTTATATTTGAGGATTCACCATCTGCACAAAAAAGAAGAATAATGATCAGGTACCGGGCAGAACCCAGTACCTGATCTTGTGTGTTATTTCTCGTTCCAAATATCAAGGATATTCTGCTCGCACTTTACCAATATTTCATTGGACAAGCCGACCAAAAACGGACTGGAAATCAACCTATTTAACGCACCGCGGGCCGATGTACACGCCTCCACCTTGATAGAACCGTCTTCAACTTCAATGTAATCCGGATATACCTGTGAGCAGGTAGATTTCAATGAAGAGTCGAAGAACAGTTTGTCACCGGTACGCATACCTTTGGTCTGTTTGATGAAGAATCTGAAGATGATAGTTTCTTCAGTCAGATCAGTGATACCAATCTTGTCAGTAGCGTACAAGGGCTGTGACGGCGGGAAGTCTTTGCTGTTGGTTGTTCCTTCAGCAATCTTGGCTCTTTCGTTCTTATCACGTGATACAGCTCTAACGATAGTCTGGAGACTCTTGCTCATGTTCTTGATTTCGGTCTTGTACAGAGCTTCGATCTTGACAATCTTACCAGAGTGTCCTGCTTTAGGAGTGGCTCTATTCAAGCTGCTCAACATCTCAGCGAGTTCCTCATCCATATCATCCCCCATCATAGAATCAGGTACAGCTGATTCATCGAAGATCATAAGAGGATCTGTTGACAGTACATCCATACCAACTGTGGCAATCTTGTGCACATTGGTATTTGTGGTCAATGTGATTTCTTTGACATGGATGGGGTTAAACTGCATGCGGTCACAAAGAGGCTGCGTAAGGATCGAAGCGTCTTCAATAGTACCGCCGTTGTCGAGCAGTGCAACATAAGCAGGGACTCCGATGTTCCAGTCAACTTGTTTGCTGTATGGATCAGGTGTGAAGTAGCTTGAATTGTAGACAATGATGTCATCCTTCTTGAACTTGTCACCTGCTTTGAATCCATTTATAGCAACTGGTTGATCCACCCAGAATCCATTGGAACAGTTATTGGTGAACTCCTCACCAATGTTCATGCATACGGTTTCACCGTCATCGTACTTGATCTTGATAATACCAAGCTTCTCATCGACTGATTCAATGACACCATCCTTCTTTGCAGGGTATGCAAATGGGGGACGTGTCTTGTGTGCAACAACCTTCTCGTATCCAGTTCTGGTTCTTGAAGGTTTCATGTTTTCAAGAGGCACCACGTGTGATGCTTGAATTGATGAGAAGTTACAACGCTTTCCATCGTCGTTGGTAACGCCCGGCATGATCAAAGAGTTCAATGACAGCATGTTCTCAGGTTCAAGTGACTCTATGTCTGGTGCAGTTGCCATACCACGGACATTGGAGATGAGTGGGTTAAACGGCAGTGTTGCATTCAATCCCACCTTACCATTGTCAACGGTTGCTTCACTCACAACACCAAGACTGTCTTTGGTGAATTGACGGTCAGGGATCATGAATGTCTCGCCGCTACGTCCACCAGAACCAGCATTGGAGAACTTGCTGTATGCTTTGATATCGTCAATCGGATTCAACGTGTTAACGTTCTCCATCAACTGTTCTTCCATGATACGCTGTTTGATAGTGTAATCACTCATGGAGAACTTGTTGGTGGCTCCGACTGATTTGTGCTTGTAAGTTGCAAACGCACGAGCCATTTCATTGTATATGATACCTGTGATCTGTTCAACACCTCTGAATCTGAAGTTGGTTGCAGATGCAGCAGGTTTATGATCACGTGTTGTGAGCATAGCAGTTGCTCTGATCACAAGGTCTCTCACATTGGTCGGTTCGCGCATTTCACGAAGGATGTCTTTGGTGATCGGGTCGATGAACAGATCGAAGAAGTCATCAATACCTTTGATGTTATTGATAGACAGTTTCTTCTGCTGTAACAGATCATAGTAGATATCCTTCTCATCCATATCCTCGAACAGCACTTCACTCAAATCGAAGTCATTCAGACCAGCGAAGAGTAATGCATTGACTGCAGGTACTCTACCGATGATCAATCTCTTGTCAGCAAATTTGATGACAATATCAGAGAGATTGTGCTGGCTTCTTGTGTGAGCATCTTCGATGTCATAAGACACATTGCAATAGTTCAACATGTTGGTCAAACCATAACGATATGCCAGAGCGAAGATAACAGGCACCGCTTTGTTGAGAATATGAAGTTCGACGAATTCATCGAGAGGAGCGATGGTTCCAGATATGGTACTCATCTCAACAAGTGCGTCGAAGAATGTTGTTGTTTCATAGTGACTTGTGTCACGGAGATTGACAGATGTGGTCATACCATCTGCTTTAGCAAAGTAGCAGAATGTATCACTGGCGATAATACGAGTTGCAAAGAAGGTTCCATAAGTGTCTTCAAGCTCTGTGAAGAGCTGTTTGAAAGATTTCGGGAACATATCTTCACGAGTGTTGTAATCGAGATACAAGTCTGTATCTGCGAGTTTGACACGTTCGTATTTGGTACCAATAGTCGTGTACTCATAAGCCAAAGGTCGCATCGGATACTTGACTTGACCGATAGTTGTGGATACAGGAACATTCTGCTGTTTGCATTTGTTCAGCATCTTATCGAACCAAGACATGAAGTCATGTGCGACATTGGTGTTACGTTCAACAATGACTTTGTTGAAGTTGGAGTTGAGTGTGACACGAATGGGCGACACTTTGCAGATGGGGTTGGACACGCGCTGCTTGGTCATAGCTTTCAGTGATCCATTGACTTTGGCACGACCTTTTTCATCCACTTTAGGTATAGTGAATTTAATGCGATGTGTCTTGTGTTTGGTGTCTTCGTATGTTGCCGTGATAGCACGAAGTTCATTCAACTCATCGACTTGAACCTCATCTTTAACATCAACAAGGAACATACCTTGCTTATTAAAAGATGTGAGGATGTTGGCGATATCACGGTCCATGGCTTTGGCAACATAAGAAGCATCCAATTCAGCAACAGATGAAGCTGTATTGGGTTGTTCTGTTGTATCTGCAACAGTCACATCGACTTTATCATCGTTGAGCTTGTCATCGATGGTCTTAGTGACTTGTGAGATGGACTTGCCGCCGATCTGAAGAGTCTTGTATTTTTGACTCATCTCTTTAGCACGTTCTTTCTGTGCAGGTGAGAGATCGGGTGTATCCTCAATGGCTTGATCAGATGCTTTGTCCAACTCTTCTTCGTCAACTTGAGCAGCTTCTTCAAGTTCCTGAGTTGTTAAAGGAGTATCGAATGTCGGGCCATTAACAGTTGTCTGTTTTTCATCAACTGTAACAAGCTTCTCTGCAACAACTGGCGGTTCTGCAGGACTCTCGTCCTCTTCAGGTACATCAGCCATCTGTTGTTCTTGATCATTGGCTTTGACACCACGTGTTGCAAGATTGTTGATCTGAGCAATGATACGAAGCAATGCAGAGTTGGCAGGTCCGTTCATCTCCTTGATATCTCTCAAGTTGTGGATAACGCAATAGTCTCCAGCTGTGAAGATGAAGTTGATGCGTTCGTACAGTTGAGGAGGTACCATTTCGAAGATGGATGTGGTGTAAGGAACTTCATCACCAAATCCTTCAAGCGCTGCAGCAGGATCCGCTTCAACAGCATAATTGAAGATGTTGGTCAAGAAATCTGCAGGCATGAGATCAGGATCGAATCCTTCAAGCGCTGCACTGTATCCTTCCTCAGATGACTCAACAGGTTCGACCATTTCACCGCGTTTGGGAAGGTCGATCTTTTTAGCCAAGATGGCATAGTAGTGTGCCAAGAAGATATAGGACGAGATCTCGGGATAGACCATAGAGACTTTGTCCATCTTACGGAACACACGGATGAAGTCCTGTTTCTGGAACTGGAGATTGCAGAGCGGGATATGGATGTAGTGATCCAGATTAGGAACACGATTAATAGTGTTGATGATGTTGGCAAGAAGCATAGCTGTAAAGCGCATCTTGCGTCTGATACCAACAACACGTGCTCTGAACAATGCATTGTAGTTGATAACAGGGATTGTATTGGGTCGGATGGGAAGCTGTGCCGGATCCGGATAGTACATGATATTCGGCATCATCTCACGTTTGTAATTGGCAAGTGCTACTTGCAACCCAGCCTGTGTATAGATCATACCTTGATAATCAGGTGCAATGAGATCCGATGGCAATGCTTCACGAGGACCCGTAACGTGATACATGAACTTACGATAGTTGTTCATGTTAAGTATCTTGTTATCCAGATGGGGTGTCATAGTAAGAGGACCATCTGCATTAAAGTTATCCAAGATATGCAGACATGCATTGAGCGGAAGCTCTTTGAGGTCAGATATCTTAAAGATCTCTTTAAAACGAGACACTCGCATTGTTTCGTATCTTAAACGAAACTGAGCGTGTTTAATCATAGTTGTATCTCCTATTCGGTGATGTATCAAATTGCATAAGATGGCGTCTGTGCATAATTTTAAGTTACATTAGAGTCCCTTGATATAGAACTATTAACAATATAAGGAGTTTGCAGTTATGAATGAAGAAACTGAATCAAATGTGAAAGAAGAGACTGAATCAAAGGCAGACAAATTTGGGCGGATTTTAACATGTGTTCTTAAAGTCGGTACAGCCGTGGTCTTTGGAGTGCTTGATATCATAAGTGGATCTTCGTCATCGTACTGTCGTGATGAAGAGCCTGTGGATCCAGATGATGAACTCAGACGAGAAGGTTATGAAAGAGTTGGTAAAGATGTTTGGTACGACAGAGATGGTAAACGTCGTGAAAAGGACATTTGGCGCAAAAAGAAGTATTGAGTCAAAAAAGAGATAAGGTGTGCGGCATTGACCACACACCTTATCGTTTATCATTCTCATTTTGTAACCTTTATGTTGAATAAAGGTACTCCATGACTTGATCGTTGAGTGTGAATAGTGTCATGTCCACACATGAACGGACCGGCAGGTTTGTATCCGAGTTTGAGCATGCGTTCGTATCGTTTGATGAATGAATCGAACGTATAGGCATCACAATAATTCCGTTGTATACCCTCGTCAATGAATTCGTCGTAGGCGGCATCTGCTTTGTCAACGACTGATTTACTTGCCGTTGTCTTGTCATATGAATAGATGTCAAGCCATCCCCATTGTGGATGCCCGTTCACGAATATCGGGACGTTGTATTTTTGGTTGTGCAACTTGTTGTCTTGTGCTGGTTGACGAATCGATATCACGAGTTCTCGTTCACCGTCCAATGATTTGAGTTGTTCCAGAAGATCTTTTACTTTCATTTGGTTACCTCCTTGGGTTGTTATTTGTTAATAATTAAACACCTTTTACAGTGTATTACACTTAAGTAATATATGCATTAAGAATAATGATAAGCATAAAAAGAAATAGAAGAGAGGGATCGAAAGACCCCTCTCTTCGTTGTTGTGTTAGTCAAAGTACCAATCTACTATCTGTAGAGTTGGTATAGTTAAGTGGCAGTCTGTAATTAAGATACCTTTAACTTCCCACACATCATTGTAATCCGATCCATGCTTTGCTGTATGTTCCATGAGTTTCTTGAAATCATCATTGTCAGTGACCTCATAGTAACCATTTTGATTACAGATCTTCTCAAGATCAGGATATAATTCGAATAATGGGACACTGTATTTGTTACCAAAGATAGATGTCACTTTGTACAGTAAAGGTTTCTTGACAGTACGGACAACATGTGTCTGAGGTTCACCATCAATGTCAATTATCTCATAATCAACATCAAGGTTGAATTCATGCACACCTGCAGCGAAGCATCTGTTGAGAACGTGATCAACAAGCAATTGCTTATTAGCTCTTCCGAATCTCAAACCTCCATTGATCTCACATGATTCAAAGTCACTGATCTTTTGATTGATCTTGATCGTTACAGTATACTCTTTCTGTTTGCGAACTCTACTGTAGATCTTTTTGTCCTTGCATTTCTTTGGAGCTTCAGATGGATCAACAGTTCGATTGTCAATCATACAAGTGACAACAAGTCTTGGACCATTGTCACTATATTCATACGTTTTACTATGGTGTTTACAGAATCTGCAATCAAGTTTATCATCCATGATAACATCCTTTCGTTTATAGATTATTTGTTATGTGTTATACATACATGTACATATACACGTTAGTAATATATACATAAATAAAAAATGAATACAAATAAATAAAAGAAGAGAGAGGGATCTTTCGATCCCTCTCTTTGTTGTTATTCTACAGGAGGTACTTCAACATCCAGAATCTCTGGATGTTTCCATACTGCTAAAATCCCGAGTGCGAATCCCACGAACACGCATCCAACAACAGTACCGACAGTTTTGAGTTTACCCATTTTAATCTCCTTTGTTTAATGGGTTTAATGAATGCAAAAGAACGAATTTCTAATGCGATTCACGTGGGTAATTTAGATGTGAATTTAAATGAAATACAATCCTTTTATTAAATACATGTGTGTGCACACGCATTATTTTAATTAAATGATTCTAAATACGCATGTGTTATGAATTTCAAAATATTTCGTATCTAAATTATGCGCATGCTTTCATCATTAATTTTAACAGAAAGGATTCAATTATGATTAAGCACATTAAGTGGATGTGGAATGATTTAATGATTCAGGCATGTCTGTGGTCTACACTCTTGTACTCGATAGGTTATCCGAATATCAAGTTACTCGTTATGAGAAGCATTGATCCGAAGTACATCGCATTTGAAGGTATCTTCATATCCGTGTCAACGATCATCACAAGTAGCTGTTTCAACAAATGGGGTGACAAGATATTCAAGTTCATGCCTGTGTTCTTGATCACTGAATCTGTGTTGTATTGTGGATTGGTTCCATCGATACTCACTGGAGTTGTGTCACTCAAAGCATACTTCATTATTGACATCATAGCGTACTCATGTATCGCACGCAATATCATCTGCTGTGGATCACGCATGCGTCGTATCTTGTACAAAGATGAAGTGAGAGAGCAGTTTGACAACAGCCTGCCCATAGCTTCAGCAATAGCTTCAGTTATAGGTGGTACTGTTGTTATGTGTTGTACGATACCACTCTGGCTCTCATGGGTTATCATGGGTGTTGGAACAAGTATCGACAATGTGTTCCTCTATGTAGTTTACAGAAGAGTTAAAAAGATGGCTGAATAGGCCATCTGAGAGTACCTAAATGGTACTCTCTTTTTTGTGTTGTCGTACACGAATCCGCCATCTTATAGGCTCGTGACCAAGCTGTTACATAGAGCCAATCAACCCATAAACACTATAGCAAGAAGGACGTTGAACACACATGGACACTGATGAACAACGTAGCATTTCTTCTATGATGAATGATATCTGTAAGGATATAGTGGCACCTTATGTAAGGCCTAAAGAGCGTATATTCATTGACATTGAAACTCTTTATGATTTCAAGTTAGGTGCGCTCATTGCATTACGTGCTGAGGACTCTTATGATTACATCATGTCTCACATAGATGAGTATCTCAAGGCTTATGATCTCGAGATAGCTAAACACTTTCCAGATCTCAACATCTCAGAAGAGATGATAAATGCATTTATTGGGGATCCTTACAATCAAGAGATACTTTCATTGCTTGCACCACCTCGTGCAATCCTTGAAGATCTTGAGGATGTGATAAGAGGTATCAATACTTTTAACACATCCAAAGAACGTACGGAACCTCTCAAAATAACTATCAATCAATCTACATTCAGAATCTCAGATAGAGCCAAGAACAGATTGACTGATTACATCTTGTCTATTGATCCTCTGATTGATATTGAATACACTGAATACACTTGGCAGGACATCCCCAAAGACGTCCTGACAAGCTTTGATGTTATGATCATTTATGACATAGCTTCGTTCGTATCAATGGAATCTAAACAAGTCATTGAGGCGATACAAGATGGTATGCTTGGACATATGTCCATAGCTACATTTATGCAAGTGACAAACCACAACTGTGACAGGGATGAAGGCATAGCTAATTTTGCAGCCACAATGGAAGTCTTCTGTAACAGTTTCCTCGTGTTAGATAAAGAATTGATTGTTCAATCCAAGGAATGATTGAATTATGCCTAAAGATGACGAACTCAATACCCAATATGACGAGATGGATCTCGATATGGACATCATGGGTGACGAGGGTGATCTTGTAGACGATAGCGCTGGTAGTAGAAAACCAGCTACTGTTACCAGAGAATTCTTTTCAGGCATGTTGAATGGTGTTGGAACAGGTATGAAGAAGGTTGCAGCTGACGAGTTCGCTCGTAAGTTTCCTATTGCTAACGAAGTTAAGCAGGAAGCAGCTGATACTTTCTCCGAGTTCAAACAACTTTCATCTGACTTGAGCAGAGAGCTCCAGCCAATGCTTGTCTCACTTGAGATGAGTACTCAGAAGCTGTTGCCCAAAGCCAAAAAGCTCATACCTTCCAGGCTCTATGACAAAATAACCAAGAAGCTGGATGAGCGTGCCAAAGAGAGACGTGAAGCGGCGATGTACGCCAAAGGTCCCTCTAAAGAAGAACTCGAACAGGAATCGATCGATCAGGAACTCAGCGTGTTGTTCGGTGAACAAGCTGAACAGCAGGCTGCTATGCAGGCTGAGAATAGACAGACCAATCTTCTCAACCAAGCCCTTGAAGCCAATCGAACCCACAAACTCGATGTTGGGTTGTCTCACATATTTGAGGCAGCTCGCGGTACTGAGTTATTCCATAGGACTACTCATACTGCATACATGAAGAAGAGTTTGGAGTTGAAATACAAACATTTGTTTGCAACTCGAGATATCTTCAATTTGATGAAACAACAATCCTTCATGATGGAAGAGTACTTGAAAGGTATTGCAAAGAATACCAGTATTCCTGACTTCATGAAAGAGAAACCGATGGACTATTTTTACAAGGAACGCACACAGAGCTTCGGTAACACCATCGGTGAATATGCTGGTAACTTCCGTAAGAACTTGATCAAGAAAGTCAAAGAACGTGCAACTGATTTCATTCAGAATGGAGTTGGTGGTATTGTATCTGGCCTTAATCAAGCTGCGGATGCTGCCGATATGGCTGCTGGTATCCCTGGTGGTGAGGATATGATGAAAGGCATGGCTGCCAATTCAGTTGGCTCCATGATCATGTCATCTATCATTAACCACACTATCGGTGGTGCTGGTGTCAGAGCCCTTACTGATAAGATCACTCCGTTCACACAAGACCTTGATAAGACCATTGGTAACTTCAAGACCAAAGGCATCATGAAACTTGATGCTTGGCGCAAACGTATGGCTCAAGGCGGTGGTGGATTCTTTGGATCTATTGCTGCGGGTATTGCTGATATGATACCTGGCATGGAGCCGATGGTTATGGGCTCCAATGACCTGTTAACAGATGCTGACAAAGCTGCTACATTCGACAAGATGACTCGTGCATCTATCGTTGAGATCATCCCTGGATTCTTGGGCAAGATCTTGCAGTCAGTTGAAGCTGTCAGAACTGGCACAGTTGGTGAAGAAACCGTGTACGATGTAAGATCTCGTATGTTTGTTTCTGAATCACGTATGAGAGAGACTGCAGCTGAAGCCATGTTCGGTGAAGAGTCTGTTCGACAGGATCTGCTTGGTAAATCACTCGGTGCATTGCGAGCTGGATATGCAACTGGACACGATCGTAAGCAAACAGAAGCAGTGTTCAAAGGACTTGATAAAGATATTTACCGTGTCCTGTTGAACCACGCTATCTATAACAGATTGATCGATCCGGAAGCAATGAAACGCTATGTCATGACTGGGCGTAGTGATCCTTATATTGAAACTATCACAACTAAGGTCGACAGACCTGATGATGTGATCAAAGTATTCGTTGACTCACTGTATAACGAAGACGGTGCTATCGACAAAGGCACGTTCACTGAGTTGGATAACGCTTTTGTTCAGATCATGCAATCCGATGCCTACAAGAAGGAACTTCCTACGATGTTCGAATCTTGGGGCATGCGTAGATTCTTCTCAGATAAGTTCACTAAGGTTGAAAGAGAACGTTTGACCAAAGCTGCTGAAGCTGGTAATGCTGAAGCCAAAGCTGCGCTCGAACGAGGTACAGGTCTTATTCAGGCTGGCACCAATAAATTCAATCTTGATCGTGTTACTGAACAAGCTTCTGATATCGATTACACTGACGTTGCATCTATCGCACGTACTGCTCAGAAAGATACTGGTGATCGTCTTAAGAACTCCAGTAGACTTCGCCAGACTGCTACTGATAACTTTGGTAAAGTTGTTGGCAATGCTGCCAATAAAGCAGGTGGTCTGCTCAGTAAAGCACAGGAGTTTCTCACCAATCGTGGACTGATGACTCCTGAATGGCTTGAGAGTCTCGTGCCCACACTTACCAATGTTAGTGCATCTACTATCACTGACAAAGTCAGATCCAAGATGTCTGAAAAGGGATTTTCAGTTGGACGTGAGTCTGATTGGAATGATGCTAATGAAGGCATCGATAAAGGTCTTGTTGATGAAGTGGCTACACTCGAGCAGCAGTTGCGTAATCGTGCCAAATTCCTTAAGAGTAGAGAGCGTGCCAAGACTCCTGAAGGCAAAGAATTCAAACGTCTTGCCAAAAAGTATGGCGAGCACTATGCTCTGATGGAAGATGAAGAATACGCAATGATCAGTGAAAAGCTTCAGGAAGTTCGTAGTAAATACGACGAGGCGGTCAACAAACGCGACAAAGCTTATGAAGCTGTTGATAGCAAATCTTATCGTGAGAACATCAAGTCCAAACTTGATGAGTATTCGAAGATTGCTACAGCTGGTATAGGTGATGCCGCCAAAGGCCTTGGAAGTGCTGTAGGTGGTGCTACCTCAGTGTCCAAAGATCTTGTTGAATCATTCCAAGCTTCAGTCGGTGAGAAATCGGATATCTTTGAATTGCTCACATCCTTCAAAGCATCAACTGAACAAGGTTTCAACAACCTTGTGAACGCTTATAAAGGTGAAGCTGTTCAACCGATCGAATCAACTTCGGATGATGAAGAAACAGTTGAGCCTGAAGTTGAAGCTCCGTCTATCGTTGACGTATTCAGCGATTGGCGTCAGGAATACACTTCAGTGTCAGGAACTATCTTCGATGCTATCATGCATGTTGCTGAAGTTGCTGGTCAGTCAGGCGGCGGAGAAGGCGGTGAAGGTGCCGCTGGACCCAAAGTCAAGAAGCCTTCGTTACTTGGACGTGCCGCCAAAGGCCTTGGAAGCGCTGCTAAATTTGTAGGCAATGCTTATGTTAAGACCTACAGTGCCATTATCAACAATGGCATGAAAGCAGCTGGTTATGTTGGTAAAGGACTGCTTAATGCATTCGGTGCATCACCTTATCTTGACATTTATGTCAAAGGTGAGATCGGTCCCAAACCTCTCGTAACTTGGAAGCAACAGGCATACGATCCTGGTATTGTATTCGCTGACAACGGCGAGCGTGTAAAATCATCCAAAGAGATCGATCGTCCTTGTATCGATCCACGTACTGGCAATGTTGTAATCACAAAAGAAGATCTTGCCAAAGGTCTTGTCACCATTTCCAACAATCCAATTGGATCAGCTGTTAAAATGGCAGCGCTTGGTCTTGGTGGTGCGGCTAAAGTTATTGGGAAAGGCTATTTCCAAGTTTACGCAGCTGCTCTTAAAGGACTTGGTAAGGTTGGTTCAGCTATTGCTGGTGGATTGTTCGGTAGCAAAGAAGAGCAGTTCTTCGATGTGTACCTTAAAGACCAAGTCGATCCTGACAAACCTCTTCTTACAGCTAAACAGCAAGAAGATGGCGTGTTCTTTAAAGGCAAAGAACGCGTTATAAGAACTAAAGATATTGACAGACCTGTGTTTGTACCCGGTAAGACGAAACCGAGAATGGTCATATCTGAAAAGCATATTGAACATGGACTCGTTGATATCAATAATAAACCTATCAGCAAAGGTCACTCTGCATCTGACGGTGTTATTGGCAAAATCGGTTCAGCTATTAAAAGCTTGGCTGGTGGTGTTGGTAAGACCTTGCCTAAAGTTGGTGATCTTTATTCACACGTCTACAAAGGACTGTTCGACCTTGGTAAGAAAGGTGTGGAAGGTGCTGGTAAACTTATTGGCAAAATGTTCGGTATCGGTAAAGGTGGAGGAGGATCTCTCGATGAAGAGGGTGCCAAATTCATAACCGATCGTATGGACAAGATGATAACTGCACTTGAGAAGATAGTTACAAATACAACTAAACCGAAGAAGAAGGCAGGTGATGCCGATGGAGACGGTGATGTTGATGGATCCTATGCTGATCAGATGCAGAAGAAAGCCAAAGAAGGACGAAAACGAGAAGACCTTGATGATCTCCATGTTGATGTCGATCACGCTGTCTCTGAAGACGGTGGTGAAGAAGGCGAAGGTGGAGAAGGTCAGGAAGGCGATAGTGTTGTCGACAAATGGAAGAAGAAGGGACTGGATAAGTTCAAGAAATCTAAGTTTGCTCGCAACATGAAAGCCAGGTGGTTGAAGGGCAAGCGCAAGCTCGGTCGCTGGGGTAAAACAGCTTGGCAGAAGACAAGTACTCTTGCTAAGAAAGGCCTCGGTAGGGCAGGGTCATTTGCTAAATCGGCTCTTGGTAAGGTTGGTCAGTTTGCCAAACCTCTTGCTGGAAAGCTTGGTGGATTTGCCGGCAAAGCTGGTGGTCTTCTTGCCAAAGGTGGTGGTGCTCTGTTGAAGGGTGGTGGAATGCTCGCATCCAAGATCGGACTTGGTTCGTTGCTTGGTGGTGCAGGAACTGCTGCTGCCGGAGCTGGTACAGCTGCCGCTGGTACTGCAGCAGCAGGTGCTGGTGCCGCCGCAGGTGGAACAGCATTAGCTGGTTTGGCAAGTGCGGCATTGCCTGCAGCCGCGGCTGCAGCTGCCTTGTACGGTGGCTACCGTATGGCTAAAGGATTTACTGCCAAAGAAACCATGGATAACCTTGGTATCGAAGATGAGCGTGACGTTCTGTTCGAAGACCGTATGGCTTCCGCTCTTGGTTTTAACACTAAGATTGGTGCCAAAGCGGTGCGCGGACTTCAGAAGATCAGTCCAATTGTTGGTCTCATCAAAGGTATTCGTGGCAACGCCAATCCCATGACACCTGAAGAAGTTGAGCAAGGTCGTGCTAAACTTCAGAATAAGATCGACAAAGGTCTGCCTGGTTACGATCGTATCTTGTCCGAATACGACAAAGCAGTGGAAGACCACAACTGGACTCGTGCCAGACAACTTTGTGGTAAAGAAGCTGACGGTATTATCAAATCCGTGTTCAAGCACTCCATTATCGGTAGAACTTCTATTTGGTTAGGCAAAGCACTTTTTGGTGACAAAGACAAACCTATGGAAGAAGGTGAAATCGAAAAGGTGAGAGCCAAGTTCGAATCACTTGCTGGTAAAGGCAATAAACAAGCTGAAAAACTGCTCGACAAATTCAACGATTATGTTGAAGAAGGCGAGTGGAAGAAGGCTCGTGAATTGGCTGGTATGGAAGAACGCGGTTTGTTCGGTAAGTTATTCCAAGATTCTAAGGGTAATGTGAAATGGGGTAGTGTTATCGGTCTCGCAGCAGGCGGACTTGGAGGATGGCTCATTGGCAGTCTCTTCAATAAGGCCGATAAGAACAAACCCATGGATGATAAAGAGATTGAAGAATCTCGTCAATACCTGCAGAAACTCATCGATGGTGGCAACAAAGCTGCTGAGAAGGTCCTTGACCAATTCGAAGAAGCTGTCACTGAGATGAATTGGAAGAAAGCGAGAGCCCTTGTTGGTAAAGATGTCAAATCCAATCTCGAGAAGTTGGGATCTGGATTGAAGACAACTGGCAAATGGGCATTGCGTCTTAGTACATTCGGATTGTCAACACTCTTTGAATCAGATCAAGAGAAACCAATGACTGAAGAAGAGATCAAGAAGTTCACCGATAAGATGAATTACTTGATTGAAAAAGGTGATAAAGTTGCAGAGAAGAAACTCGATGCTTTCGAACGAGCCATTGCAAAGCAAGACTGGGAGAAGGCGAGACATATCTCTAAAATGGAACACAAGTCATTGGTTACCAGAGCTGCTAAAGCTACTTGGACATTCTTCTTTGGTGATGACAATAAAGAGATGACCGAACAAGAAATGACCAAATTCAGAGAAAGCATGCAACGTAAAATTCAGATGGGCAATAAAGCCGCTGAAAAGAAATTGGATGCTTTTGAAGATGCTGTTGGACGTCAAAACTGGAAGAAGGCAAGAGCCATTGCTGATATGCCTGATGATGGTATTGTGCAGAAGATCGGTAAAGGTATAGCTGCTGGTTACAACTGGGTGAAGAACTTCATCTTCGGTGGTGACGGCATGTCTATGTCTGAAGGCGAGATTGAGAAAGCTCGTAAGAAGCTTGAGGATGAAGCGAGTGAGGGACCCAAAGGACAGAAGAAACTGGATGCGTTTAACGATGCAGTTGCTGATGAAAAATGGGAACGTGCTCGACAGATAGCTGAGATGCCTTATGAGAATGTCATCAAACGCGCAGGCAAAGCAATCGGTGGTTGGCTGTTCGGCAACGATGAAACTCCAATGACCCCTGATGAAATCTCCAAATTCCAAGGCGAATGTGAAGCCAAGATTGAAGATGGAGATAAGAAGGCCGAACAAGTCCTCGACAAGTTCAATTCCTACGTTGAAAAGGAACAGTGGGTCAAAGCAAGAGAACTCTCTGGCTTTAAAGATTGGGGTGTAGTTGGTGTCGTTAAGAAAGGTGCGACTAAAGTCTGGAACTGGCTTACTGGTAATAGTGATGCAGAAGACTGTGACGAACTTCGTGAGAAGATCGAAGAAAAGGCTCTGGATGATGAAACCGGTATGATACAGGCTGGACTTGAACAATTCGAAGGATTGTATCGTCGTCGTAAGTATAACGATGCCATGACATTGGGTGAAGACTTGCTCAAGTTATCACCTAAAGAGCTCAAAGCTAAACATGGTTTCAGTACTGAAGAATTCGACGCATTGGCTGAAGAAGCTAACAAGTTGGTTGAACAGATCAACATTCGTCAGAAAGAGAACAATGGTTGGTTACATCCTATCATTGAAATGAAACTGGCTATGTTGAGACGTAAGATCACAAGTAGTCCTGATGAATGGTCGACTGATTTCATGGATGACGCCCGCAGTGAAATGGCTCAGATAACTGGCGAAGATGAATTCGCTGAGGATTTCGAGAAGGATGACGGTGGTACTGCTGAAAAGGCAAGACTGCTTATCGAAGACACCGAGAAAGCATTGGATAACTGTAGTGCGTGGAAACACCCGATCGACAAGGTCCAGTTGGCAGGTTGGAATATCCTGAACAAAGCTCAGGCTCCTAACATGACCGATGAAGAACTTGAAGCTCGTTACAGTAAGATGCAAGAAGACTTCGGTGATTACTTCAAAAGATCTGCTGGATCCTCCGAAGAGGAATCCTCTTCTGAAGAAGAAGAGGGTGAAGAGGAGGAGGAAGAAACTGAAGCCTATGATGAAGCAACAAGTGAAGACGGATCCGATTACGATGAAGAACTCGATGGTCCTTCTGCAGCTGGCGATCTTGGATCAGGTGTTGATCCAGAAGCTCCTGCTGATGTGTCAATCGAGGACTACGCGGATGAGGAACTTGGTGGTGCTGAAGGATCAACAGGATCGACATGGATGTCTCGTGTCAAAGCCCACTTCGCTGGAGCTAATCGCAGTAGCATAAGTACTGCAGTTCCTGAAGCTGGTGCTAACGAGTATGCTGGTGTTGGTGCAGTTGATCAACAAGCAGTTGCTGCCACACCTGCCCCCGTATCATCTTCTGATGTTACTATGGCTGCTACTAACAGAACTACATCAGCTGTATCCAGCGCATTCGGTGGAGATAGCTTGTTCAGTAGGATCTTTGGTGGTGGTAAGAAGCAACAGACTGGAGATATGGGTACCGTTCTTCAGCAGTTGGTACAACAGAACCAGCAGTTGATTCAGATCCTCAGTGCTGTCATGACAGCCAATGGTGTTAAAGTTGAAGGTATGGAATTGCTCGCACAAGGTCTTGCCGGAGCAGGTGGTTCTACAACTATCATCAACAATACATCATCTGGTAGTGGTGACAAAGGACTTGATCTTCGCAAGATCAGCTAACAAATATAAATGCTACAGAGGTACCCGTAACAAGGTACCTCTGTAGTGTTATTTTAATTTCTATATAGATCAACTGTTGTTTGTGATACGTACCCACGTGCAACGTACCAGAATTTACCAGTACCAGTGTGAATGGAGTCACCACCAGAGTGGTCGTAAAACCAAATGAATTGAGATGCCGTATGTGGTCGAACTGATATACTACCGGCACCACCAAGTGTGTTATTTAATCCCGCATATACAAAGTAACCAGTATTCGGATATGCCTTGTATAGCGTACCATATCCACTCCAGTCGTCTCGAGTACTTTTATTATTTTTGAAATCAAGTATCCCGCCTTGCACCAGATACCCATCACTCCATATTTCAAACCATTTGTTGGAAGTGTGTTCTCTTTTGACAATATAAGGTCCATTTTGTTTGAGTTCAGGGTGCGAGTGAGACTTCAGTGCGAATGTCTCATTCAACCAATCTTTAAACTCCTGGTTGATCTGGAGTATCTTCTGTCTAAACGCCATAGTAACTGTCCATGTTAAGCTGTTCTTGAGTTATTGTAAGATTTCAACATTACTATGATAGTAATGTTGAATACAGTCAAATATGACTGCTTGACAATTACTATAGAAGGGAGGATGCGTCTTATGAAAAGATTGCTTTTAATTGCACTCGCAGTTATCACTGCATCGATTATATCTGGTTGTGTATGTACAACAACTCCTGTGGAACAACAGAAATGGTATGAGTATCAAACTGGATACATGAGAGATGGGTACAGAGGTAATAAACCTTGGTACGACTACGTCATCACGTATCCGATATTGTTCGTTTACACATGGGTCGTTGATCCGATAGAGAGTTTATTCGATTAAAATATATAGATCCTTCTATTATATGAGATTGAAAAGTGTGTTCAACTCTCAACATCATTGTGGTATGGGTCGCATTCACCCCCCCCCCCCAATGAAGTATTTTGTGTGTCACAAAAGGGGTGTTATTAACTTCGTTATTGAGGAATCAAGAATGAAATTTAAATCCAATACACCTGTGACCGCACAGGATCTCGAACTCGCTGAAGTTCAGTTTGAGTCTCTTGATTTCACAGAGATGGATAAAGCACAGGAACTGCTCGAAGACCTCACTGTTCTGAATCAGAACATCGAGAAATTCGGTATCACTGAGCCCGTTATGCATCTTGTTGGTGGAACTCTTGAGGCCATGGATATCAGCATCGCTTCCAAGGACGCATGCCTTGAAGGTCTTGGTGACAAGATGAAAGAAGCCGGCAAAAAGATCTGGGAATTCATCATCAATCTGTTCAAGAAGATCAGAGACTTTGTCAAAGCATGGCTCGACAAAGGTGCCAAGAAATCCATCGAAGTGTACAATGGCGTCAAAGAGAAGTTCTCGAATGTGAGCGCTGAAGGGCTCCTGCCCAAAGACGCTATCAGCAAAGTCAAAGAATTTGCTCGTACTGCACCCAACAGTGTCAAGAACACTTCAATTGACATTGCCAACAGCGCCAAAGGTCTGTTCGAACGTGGTGTTGATGGAGCCATCTCCATCGGCAAGTCAGTCAAAGACGCTATCACCGGCGCGTTTGCCAACAAGAAGGGTTACACCGACAAGGACGAACTTGCACGTGAAACCATCGGTCTTATCGAGCAGATGGAATCTCTTCAGAAGACAGCAGATGCTTGCATCGCTGAAGCTGAGAAAGAATCCAAATCCAATGCCGAAGGCTCTCAGGAACGTGCCAAACATTTCCAGCAGCTCGGCAAAGCCACTTCAGCTGTTATCGGCATGATCTCCAAACACGTTGCAGCCGCTAAACGCGTGCTCGGCGGTAAAGAGGACGACAAAGCTGAAGAACAGAAGTAAGTCATTTTGATATTCATCAATTGATTTCATTTATAAATAAGATAACAGGGTACCATTACGGTATCCCTGTTATCTGTTTTATTTAAATTGGGATCGTTTAGAAACCTTCTTCGCGGCAGATTTCGTTACAAATTCTGATTGAGCGCGTGCAAGCACTTGCAAGACTTGTCACGAGCTTCCCGAGTTCCGTATATTCCTTACGAAGACGTTCATTGATAGGCATTGCGTACTGAGACTCTGATGCTTTCAACTGACGTTCAGCTTCTTTGGCACAGAAATCAGAAACTTTTTCGAGCAGTTCAACGCTATCCGCAAGTTTCACATTATCATGCACCATTGCTGCAAGATCGGAATAACCTTTGGACGCGAAGTTGTCATCGCCGATTTCTTCCATGAATTTTCGAGCGAGACCAATGTTACCCGCTTCATTGCGTTCGAACAGTTTGGGAGCTTTCTCATCCCATTCAGCACCACCTTTAACGTTACGATCCATGGCTGCGGCAACTTTGCAGATCGGATCAATGTAACTTGCGGGTATGAGACCAGTGGCATTGGTTTCTTTATTATCCGCTTTCTCGCCTTTGACCTCTTCCTCAAGTTTCACAAGTTTGTCCTTACTGAACTTGCTCATGAACTTTTTGATGTATTCTTTGACCTTTTCAAAGATCTTCAGGATCATCTCCCAAACTTTCTTGCCAGCTTCTTTGAGTTTGTCTCCGATACCTTCCAAACAAGCTTCTTTATTGGAGATATCAATGGACCATGATTCCAGAGTACCACCAACCAAGTGCATCACGGGTTCTGTGACACCATACTTGCTGATGTTCTGTTCGAGGATAGTGAGGTCTTCAAGATGCTCAACTGCTTCTTCGAGTTCCATATTCAAGACATTGTCCATGTCCTGCATCAAGTCCTCGAAGTTGACAGGGGCTTCTTGAGTCACTTTTACATTTGATTTGAATTTCATAGTAACTCACTTATTTAAGTGTTCTTCAACCCCCATTTTACAGCAGACACACATGATTGATCCATCGTCGGGGGGGGGGTGGACCCTCCTCGACGATTTATAATGATCATAACAACACACTTGTTATTCATAGAATATATGAGTAGTATAATGTAAAAGCTGATAATAAATAATAATGAAAAGACTAACTCAGTACCTGTATTGGGTACTGAGTTAGTTATTCAAAGTCTTATTTAACTGTGATGTGACCACTCCTGTTGATAGTGCGAATATCACTTGATCAACATATTGAAATCCAAGGTTTTAAGCCATGTTTTGATGGCTTATTGGAGTTAGATATCAAACGGTCTTAAATGGAACAAATATAGCGTACACACCATATCCACTTCGACCACTGATGTCACCATCAGACGGCAGGCTGTCGTAGAATGGTATCTCCTCACCTTGCAGAGTCCAATCCAATGTTAATGTATCACCAGAGTTGAGGTGTATTGATGCAAATCCAACTGGAGGTCCGTCGTCGAGGAACTGACCAATCTGAATACCGTTGACCAATACATGTACCGCATATTGAGCATTGAGATTGTGTGTAATATATACAATGCCAGGCGATGATGGAGTGTAGGTGTTTGATTTAATGACCGAGGTATTGCTCCAGTCCGGTACCAAGTGCCCATGTGTGACACTCGTCTTGTGCGTGTTGATAGCTGATGCAATATCAGACGCAGATGCTTTACCATTCCACGTACTCTTTTCAGAGGATGTAACATGAGTTGCATCTCCAACATGGCTTAATGGTGCGTATGAGTGGTCATGTGCATCAGATTTTGCGTTCCAATTCTGACGTTCTGTATCTGTTATATGTTTAACAGTATCATCTTTGTGCTCATTGAGATTGAGCTCAATGCGATACCAATTATCTTTGTGATCATAAAAGTCACTCATAGCTTGTAAATCCTCATTTTAAGGGTTCTAACATTACTATCATAGTAATGTTAGAATCAAACTGGAGGATATTACTATGGCTGAACAACCTAATGATAATTACGCAAGACATGATCACTTGCATGACGAGAGATACTCGCAGATATCACACAATCATGATTCGGTTTATTCCAAGCTTGGACATGTACATGACTACGCAGCAAGTAATCATAACCATGATACCGTTTATAGCAAACTCGGTCATTTACATGATGATAAATACGCACCATTGTCACACGTGAATGACACAGATGCTCACAATGGTGGTATAACAGTCCCTGACTACGGTCAAACGATCGATATCATGCAGTTCCCGTGGACTGCTATCGCTTCAGGACAGATCGTACTGTCGTGGTCCATTGATAACAGATATATTGTTATGCCTTGTGTTAACGGCATTCGAATCTGTGGACTTTCTGATCAGACTGATGGTGCCTTCACGACTACATTCAGTGTTGCAAAAGATGATGTTGTGACAATAAAAATCATAACAAATACGAATGGTGACACTGCTAACGGACCCACAATGTTGAACATGGATGGAATGGGTACTCTCCAAGGTAACAACTTGTTTATTCTTGGTTCATATCAATACGTGATGTATGCGAGATTCACTCCATTCAAGAATCAAAACATATCCAATTTGGCAGGTGATGTTGAATTGCACTTGGGTTCACACACTGGTGTCCACGAAGCTGAAGCTACTGGTACTGTCACTACAACCGATCCATCTAAATCGGTGACCATTGTCAAGAGTGCCAACCAGATGACCATGCAACAAACTATTGATGACGTTTTGGTGGATCTAACTGATCCTGCTACAACACCGCCATCTCAGAGTGGATATGTTGATATCGGAGCTCTTAGAATCATCTATGGGATAACTCCAGTTATCCCGCGAAAAGGTTCGATCAACCAGATCGTTCGAATTAAACTACCGCAGTTTGTACCAACATTGTTGTCAGTTACCACAACTATTGTGATGACTGGTAATGATTACAATGGATCACAGGTCACACTGACAGCAGGTCCGGAATGTACAGCACAAGTATTGCGAGTAATTGATGACTACTTGTATGTATATGTGGACGGACATGTGGCGAACATCAATCCTGAAATTGCCATATCGTACAACATCTTCATAACTAAATAACATTAAAGATAACAGGGATACCGTAGTGGCATCCCTGTTATCTTATTTATACAAGTCTCTAACAATATTTAAATTATAACGAGTCGTTTGTGGATAACTTGTGCGACGCCAAGTGCTGTTGATGATGCTGAATCCAACTTAGCCATAGCATTAGATGCTCTACTATACACCTGCATAGTTTGATAAGCTTTAGTTGTATTCTGTATACCAACATGAGAGAATGTAATAGTGTTGCGTGGTACATTTTGGTGGCGACCGTTTGGTCCGCCGTAGTAATTCTTCCAATAATCGGCAACTGTGTTCAGATCAAGGAAACAATGGCTGTCAATATCGAATCCATTGACTGGGCCATATCCAGTTATAGCAAGACATGATGTTTTGGTTATGATGGATTTGATGTGGTTGGTAACACCATTCTGTGCTGTTGGTACAGTTATCACACCTTGTTTGTTGATCATTGATCCGAAGATATATTCAAAATCATGAATGAGTTCATCTATTGAAGGTATCATAAATTCATTGACAGCTGCATCCCAATAAAAGTCGTGCAATACAACTTTTCCAGCAACTGATGATTTTGCAGTAGCCGATACAGATCGTCTTCCGACTGCGTTAACAATATCGAGTGTTCTCGCGTTAACAACCAGCTTCTCGACATTTGCGACAGCCATGTTCATGAGTTTGTACGCGTGGATAAGAGCAGTGGCAAGACCAGTTACATTACCAGACAAATGCTGTAATAATAAGATGCGTTGATTGAGTTCAGCTGATAAGTCACTTGCATCATTATATCGACGATTACTTGGGGTTGGTAGATACAAGGTCTGACCAGCACTTACTGTATCGCCAGCAATATGCGGTGACAACTCAATGACTTGTCCAGTTGGTGTGGGTGAAATAACTCTTACGACATCGTATTTCTTTGATTCAAGAGATGCTTCGATGCTCATCAATTTACCGAACACAGTACATCCGTAATTGTAAATGAGATTGCGTTTAGCAAGATTGAATGTTCTCTTAATGTATTCCACAATCTTGGATACGACTTTAATAACGAACTCCCATGCCTTCTTGAGACCAGTCTTTACGGCAGATGCTACAGAATCCCATGATTCGGTTGCTGAAATGAGTTCTTCTTTATAAGAACGAGTGACTTCGTCGTTTACAGCATCGCATAATGCAATAGCATCAGAGACCAGCTCACTGTAATCATTGGCATTTGATTCATTGCTAATGGTCTTATCCAATTTGATTTCAAGATCTCTTACAGACCCTTCTAAGTAATATTTCATTGGTCAAATCTCCTTATTAACATACATAAAATGGGGCTACACTGGAGCGCCGGAATACATGTACTAACTATGTTATGATAACACAGTTGGAGGTGGTTAACAACCATTAATAGTGTGTGACCAACATTTGTTATCATAACTTAAAATGTGTGTCCCAAGAACAATAAAATTTAAAAAGGTTATATCAACATGAAATTCAAATCTGTTGAAGCAGCTGAACAGGCTGCCAAAACCGGCACCAGTGTCTTTGCCAATGTCACTGTTGAGGATTTCTTGAATGATATGGAACACCTTCGCCAGTGTGATAAAGCTTATAAAGCAATGCGCGCTGAATTCGCGATTCCGTTGTCATTCAACTCCATGATTGAGAAGTCCTGCATCGCCGGCAAACCTGCTGTTGAAGCACTGTCTCTTGAAAATGCCTCCGAACTCGCAAGTGCAATCGGCTGCGCTGATGTTGAAGAACTCAAGGGCATGTCTCTCGAATCCTTCATCGGCAAATGCGAAGCTCAGCTGGATTTCGAACCTTCTCAGGAAGTGCTTGCAGAGGTCGCTGGCGGAATTCTCATTCTTTTCGTCTACATCTTCGCAGTTTCTGGTATCATCATCATGTGTGCCAAAGCTGGTGACAAGAACTACATTGATTTCGACAGCATCTATCGTACTCTCGAAAAGGCTTTCGGCAGTAAGATCAATGATGCTCTTGAAAACATCGTTGTCAACACATGGACTCGCA
>JAEIGA010001421.1_pt1 | contig 37470 bp, 59 predicted proteins | sample 9270691 | NCBI WGS metagenome assembly JAEIGA01 (sample SAMN17057246, study PRJNA624740) | gut metagenome | biome: biome; isolation source: fecal sample | host: Bos grunniens | place: China: Xizang | collected 2019
CGTTTGCCCAGTCAGCTTTTGCGTCTTTAGCCAATGAGCCAAACGGATTTGCACCAAGCAAAGACTTAGTCCGCTCCACTTTGTTTTCAGAAAATGCATTGTGCCCAATTTCTGCAAGTGCGCCAACGCGGTTCTTAATAGAAACGGGAACCTGGAACAATGTGTTGCCCAAAATATTGCGGATATGTGTTCTTGCATTGCCCAGCATTGCCAAATAACGAATGGTATCAAATTTGGCTTTAAACGTTCCGGGAACACTCTGAGCAGCTTTCTTAACAATGTTTTTCTCCGCTTCTTTTCTCGCACTTTCATCTTTTGCTTCCAAGAACGCTTTTACGTCAGCGGGATCAATTGTGTGCTCTACGCCATATTTTTTGTTCATGGCATCAATGGCTTTCTGGACAGCCACCAGTTGCCCCTCGGGACTCAATTTTCTAAAAATGCTCTGCGCCTGCAATGCCTGTGCGGTAGTCGTGCTGTTTCTGGTATACAGAGTCAACAGTTCTGCCGTGGCAGATTCATTGCCGTCACGCATTGCCTGTAACAGCAACTGCTGTCCAAGAGTGGTGTTATCCTTGGATGCAACGCCAGAATTTACCGCTTGCCTGTACTGCTCCAATGCACCATCAAACGTCTTTTCTGCAATTGTGTTCTTGGCATTAGCAACGCTGTCTGCATCGGTAATGGTATCAAACGCAATTTCGCCGTTGACAATCTTCTGCTCCAAAATCTTTACGCCAGACTCCGTAGTGCCCTCTGCACCATAAATGGTAGATGCGGATTTGGGAATGTTTCTGCCCTCTGCGTTAGTCGTGGGCATGTCGGTAGGTCGTGCAGCATTTGGGCCTTCAGGATGGAACTTATCGGTCTGGTTTTGCAAATTGGCATATGGGTCAAAACCCATGTTTGCCGCACCAAGTCCGTCATTTGCGGATGCTCTAGAATCGCTCATATTTGCGTTCTGAGCAACGTTTGCTTTGGGGGCATTACTACCCTCCTGAGACTTAATCTCATTTGCAGAACTTCCCTCGGCACTCTTATTGGGGTTTGCGCTAATTGCGCTTGTGCTACTGCCAATAATTGCGGCAAGCAAAGCATCGTAACCGACTTCATTCCAGTCCAACTTGTCGCGTTTGTCGCCAAACAAGACAGCTTGTAAGCCCTTGTCGCCTACGTTTTCCAAACCCTCTTCCAGTGCTTCGCCAAGGCCACCTTTAACAATCATGCCAGCCTTGGTCTTGTTCAGACTAGGCAACAGAATGTCATCCAAAGCACCTTTGCCGTATGCTTTTTGCAAAATGGGGTTGTTGTTCAGCAAACGGTTAGTAGCTTCACCCATTGCGGCAGTGCCAGCACCGTACAGGAACTGTTCACCAAGGCCAAAACCCTTGTCTTCTGCGGACTCTGCTCCCTGCCCGTACATACGAGTAACACGAGAGGCAGTACCAAGTCCGGGAATCATTGCGTTCAGCAGCGCATCAGATGCAACATCTCCGGCAATTGTGCCAACGTCAACGGCAATTTGACCAACCTTGTTTGCGCCTTTTTTTGCGTATGCCAAGGCTTCTTCAGATGCTTGTGCTTTTTCATCGCCGTATGCTTCCACGTTGGAAATCACATTGGAAATAGGCTGGTGAATTCTTTCGTTTGCCTGTCGATAAATGCCAGCATCCTGTTCGCTGTCAGCAATACGAGCTTCCAACCACTTGCGGTCATCCACAGTAAGTGCCTGCCCATTATCCCAAGTGCCGCGATCCAACATTTTGCGGTAATTAACAGCGTTTTCTTCTGCCTGAGATGCCTGTCTGTTCTGCAAGCTAGTGTTGGAACTGCCAAGTTTAGCAATCTCCAACAAGTTTTCTGCAGTTCCTGCATAGTTGGATAAAGCACGGTCTTTCCAACCAGTAAATGTATTGGAAACACGCTCACCAAAAGTAGGTTCTTTATTCTGTTCTGCAATGCGCGCAGTTCTTTCTTCACTTTCCTTGGCAACATTCTGCTTTACTTGCGACCAAGAAGTATTGGCAGCGGGGCTGTAAAACTGCCCCGTTGCTTTTACTTTGGTTTTTACTTCGTTCCACGTCTGAGCCATTGCAAATCCTCCATTACTGCAAGCCAAACTGTCTGGCGATTTCTACTGCCTCACTATCGCTGATTTCTCCGCGAGAAACGTAGCCGTCAATCATGTCAATCAGTTTGTTTGCGCTGTAGCCGCCGGCTTCAGATGCTTCCACAATGTCACGCAGGATAACGTTGTAGTTGCCAGTTCCGGTGGGGTTGGTCTGCTGACCATAAGGAACACCCATAATTGCTTCGTAAGAAGCCAAAACGCCGGGAGTCAGTTCGCCTCGGCCGATTGCATCCATTACCTGATTATAAGTTAACTGCGGAGTGTTGCTGCCACCAGACTTGCCCTTGGCTGCAAGCTGCGCATACTGCAACTGGCGGTCAAGTTCGTCCTGCTCCAGCTTATACAGCCACTCTCTGTCTGCCTGCTCCTGCTTGACACGGGCGGCTTCTGCGGCGGCTGCCATTTCTTCCTGACGAATCATTTCATTGTACAGAGCTTCTGCCAGCTTTGCGTTACTGGTGGCGGTTGCCTGATTCACATCAGCATTATAGTCTCTCAGCATCTGTGCCATCATGCGGTCAGACTCAGCCTTATCCTGCGCTTCCTTTGCCCACAGATTACCAAGGTTGTTCTGGTACGCCATGTTCTGCGCCAGAGCGAGCTGACCGGAAGTGCCGGTATTTAAGCCGGTAGCCAATGCTCGTTCATTCATACCTTGAACTTCAAGAGCGTTCTGTGCGGCAGCCTGATTCCGTGCTGCACGATACTGTTCTGCAATCATGTCATTCTGGCTTTCCAGTTCTGCAACATTGCTGTCATAAGCACTTTTTAAGGCGCCAAGTTCTGCTTCCAGGTTCTTTGCGTATAAATCTTCCAAATATTTTGTCATGCTGTTTACACCTCCGCCTGCAACCTGACCGGCAGACAGAGACAGGCCGGGAGTGCTGTTGCTTCCCTGATACGCAGCAAGAAACTGCTGTGCCTTGTCTGCACCACCGGCTTTTTCAACCAGCTCTGCATAGGATTTGATTGCGCCGCCGGTCGCATCAAAAGCAGCGGCACTGCCCGTACCAAACGCTTCATCATAACGCTTGTTGTAATATTCCTCAGCGTCATAGTTGGTCATGTCAGACAGGATCTTCCAATAGTCTTTGGCGTTCTTCATGTTTAAATCGCCACGATCATCGGTCACAGCCATCTGATTGATGTAAGTGCCGGCCTTATCATAATCACCAGCCTTAGCCGCATAATACGCAGCCTTAGATGCATCAGACTGTCCAACGGCGAGTGCATTGCCGATAGTCTGCTGATTTGCTACGTTCTGCTTGTAATCGCCGCTGTTTGCAGACAACTGATTATAGGTCTGGTTGCTGCCATACATAGTAGGCTCATTGCCGCCATACTTGTCGGCAATCTTGTTGGCGCGTTCATCCTGCAACTTCTGGATCTCCTGCGCACTTGCGTTGTTTTTCCTTGCCTCTTCAATGGCAATCGAGTAGTCTTTATTGGGGTCGTAATAACCGGCCATGCGTCACAGCCTCCTTATACATAAAATCCAACTGTTTCGACTCTCTTCCAATTGCTGTTGGAAGGGCAGAGAATCAGTTTGTACAACTTATCGGCAGGAGGGCGGTATGCTGCCCTTGCCGCATAACCGCCGTAAGACAGAAAGCTGCCTGCGTTGACGGTTTCAATAGTTTTGGTTGTTACCATTTTGTTCTTGCCATCATAAACAAGATGCGCTCTTGCGTGCTCTTTAGGATCGTGATCGTGTCCATACACCAGAAAATCAAATCCTTCTAATGTGTCGGCGGTAGACCAATTCTTTAGTTCTTTGGCTTTGTGGGTGGCAAAGCCAACGTAGTGGTATTGCTTTCCGTTGGACTTCCGGTCGCCAACGCCAATGTCTATCACAGCAAAGTTTTCCCTGTATTTGTCCTGAATATGCGCCCAACAACACGCATCGTAAAGCGGGTACAAGCCACACAGCTTTGTAGCGCGGTTATGCTCGTGGTTTCCGCTCACTACGGCAAGTGTGCGATCTTTTAGTTCGCCAAGTTCATAGCTGACCCATTCTTTCTGCGCTTCCGGCGGAACAGTCTGGCTAAACATATCAGACTTGCTGCCGGGCACAGCCATCTCCATTAGGTCGCCAACAAAGATGACAAAATGGTTTGGCTTGCTAAGAATTTCGGCCTTTAACTTCTTCCACTTGTCCAACTGAAACATATGATTTCCATAATGCAAATCATGCACTACATAAATCACGACTTCAGGCATATCCATTGGGCAAGTAATCAGGATTGGTTTTAAATCTGAATGCATATCAACCATTCCAATCTGCTTTTTCTGCGCGGATATCTACATGAGTAAAGTTGCCGTAAATGCCAACTCCGCCCCAATCCGGCATAATTTCTCTGGCAATATCTGCAATCTGCTTTGGCGTATAGCCTTTAACAACAATATCTGCGGCTGTGCCGTAGCAATGCTGGCTGTTAAGAACTCCGCCCTCCGCTTCATTATGGCTTGCCGTGCGGAATGCGCTGTTGATGTTTACAGCCTTGCCAACTCTCATGCGGATGTACTGCAACACCATTACCAGTTCTTTTGCAATAAAGATAGGATCGCTCCCATCCTTGCACTTAAATTCTTTTACCTGAAAGTTTTTGGTCAAATACTTGTTGCCATCCGCTTTCAAAGAATAAGAAACTACCTCAACCATAGGCAAACCTCCCTTCGGCTCGGTATCCATCTTTGTGCCCCAAAACAAGAGCAGAGTGGGCACCTTGCGAGAAGATAGAACCTTGCCACCGGGGAAGATGCCCTGTGTAGAGCCGCCGCCGTCCAACATCAACGCATCAACGCACCCAAGGCTCAACATCTTATCCTGCAAGGTTTCTCTTGTCATTTTGGCTTTATCGCACCATAACACCACAAGGCCGTCCTTCGTCCAACCAACAGCAGTCCGCTCTGCTTTGCGGGCAACATCATCGGTTAAATCTCTGTACAATCTTTCCCCGTTTTTCAACAGGGGAACTCCGGACAAAAAGGAACCAGCCTTATTGGTGTTCATGATCGGCTTATTGTTATTGACGCAAAATCCCCAATCATTGTATTCGTCTCTGGAAATTACTTTGCCATCAATTACCGTCCAACCAAGAGGCTGAAATCTGGTATTAAACAAATAGCCGTTCATAATGTGGGTGCATCCTGTTTCCGCCATAATAGCGGCAGGAGTCTTTTTGTTTGGGTTGTAATATACGGCGGCCTTGGTGCATTTAATGGCCTCAACCATTTTCTACTTCGGGCAGACCGGCAATGCTGGTCAACAGACTCAGGATGCCAGCCAGCACAGCTGCGGAGCCTACCATGATCCAGTTCACTTCGTCCAGCACCGCAGCCGTACCAATGGTAGCAACAGCAGTCTGTGCAATGGTCTTGATTGCACGGATGCCTGCGGCGTGAATCCACTTCTTCCAATAATCGCTCATAATCATGCTCCTTTCTTACAATCCAAGCTGTGCAAGCACAAAGCCAATCACAGCGGCTACGATGAAATAAATTGCTTTCTCTACAACAAACCGCCACTTTTCGGCGGGTTCTGCTTCTAACGTTTCAACCTTTGCAGCCAAGCGCTCCATGCTTTCGCTCATGGTGTCCTGCTTAGTTGCCATCACTTCTACGGCGGTAGCAAGGCGATTTACTGCATCAATTTGGCTGCGTAAGTCAACGATGTTTTTCTCGTTGGCTTTTGAACGCGCCTCTGTCTCAGACAGTCTGCGCTCGTGTTCCAAATCCATAGGGTGTTCTCCCTTCTTCGACAATTTTCGACACACTCCTTGCGATCAGCTGTTGGGGAAAGGAGGTGACACAATGGAATATAGTTTTGAGTTATTCAACGTTATTACAGAGGCTCTGGAAATTTTGGAAATCGCCAGAGACACTCTGATAGCCGCCCAGCAAAATACTGAAGAGATTTATATGGAATCTCAGGGATAATCGTGGCCCACGATCTCCTTAAACTGCTCGAAGGAAAGAATGCCTTTTTCAACGGCAGTTCTTACCATCTTTTCGTTCCAGAGTTTCTGCTCATACCACTTCTTGATTTTCTCAAACATCTTCATGCACCTCCGGGAGCATAGTGTCGGTCATCATGGCGGTGTATGTGACCTGAGCATCAATGGCATTTGCCGTTGCCTCTGTGCTCTGAATCTGGGCTTGTGTGTTAAACACGGTATTATTGGTCTTGGTAAGTTCTTTGAACGCGCGTTCCATGTTGCCGAACCAACCAAGTTCAGGTTTGTATTTCATGGTTGTACCTCCTTATTCAAGCCAGACATTTTTGATATAAATGCTTCCGGTCGCTTGGCTGTAATACTGTCCATAAAACCCGACTCCAAACGTCTGCCCCACTAAAGACGATATATCAATGGTCTGTGTGTAGTATCCTGTGTAGTCAATGCTCTGCCACAAAATCGTTCCAGAGCTACTAGAAAAACCAGTTTTGAAATTTCCTTTGTCAAAATATGCCTGTTCGGCTTTCACTTCCGCACAGAACTTTTTGTATTCTGGGTTTGGTATTCCCCGATTCACTGTCCTGACGCCTTGTGTTGCGCCGTAATAAGTTACGATCATATGGTCGGCATTCTTAACCAGATCTCCTCCGCCCTCTTTTTCCCAACCGCCAGTAACTTCTTCGCACTCATCGCCTTCGCGGTACAGCCACAGCTTGTACTCAATTTTGACGGTGTACTGCCCAATGGTGTCGATGACAACATCAACGCTTTTTGTGCTCGCTCCAAGCGTTCCTCTAGCGGTATAAGTACCAATCTTTACCACAAAGGTGTGTTTCGTTTCATTTGCGCCGAGGGCATACGTTGCAACGATGATTCCGTTTTTAATCAGGTCAATGGTGCTGCCAGAAGGTGCAGTCACAGTTAACTCAGGCTTCAAACCACCGGAAGCACCACGATTCAAAATTGAAATACTCATGTGACGCCTCCTTACTGCCGATCCAGATGCAGATACCCAATCTTAATGTTGGCGATTGGATAGCTTGAGGTATTTGTGTATGCAATAAACGCAATTCTAACTGAAGCGATTGCAGGCAACACTGCGGAAACAGAACCCTTCAAAACATCGTTTTCGTAATATTCAACGCTAGAGCCGGTATAAATAAATTTGTGTTCCATCGTTGCTCCGTTTAACGTTGTCACCGCGCCAGAGCTATACAAAGAAGTGTCTCCAACCGATGCGCCGCTAGATTGGCTTGTGTTTGCGCCCCATCCATCGTTTCGCATTGCAAAAGCCAAGATGTTATCATCTGCATCCAGCAGCTCAATTCGCGGCCCGCCCATTCCGTTGTTCGCGGAAGTATAAACGTATGTCGAAAAAGAAACTGCCCACTTACCAGACAAATCGCAAGGGATAATCAAATATTTGTAGTAATCGCTGGCTACAACATTCAACGTACCCTTTGCCCCTCCATAAGGAACATACAGTCCGTCTCCGTAATTGAAGGTTCCGCCCTGTTCTACCCAATCGTCCTCTTTTTCGTCAAACGTTGTGTAGAAATCGTAACCCATGCTAATTTCAAACGTTACGGCCGCGTCCACCAGAACGTCCTGCGTGGCGGTGTTTGTGCCATTGGTGGCCTCGACAGCCCACATACCGTATTCTTTGATGGTGATTTCAAATCGGCTTTCAGCGCTGTTCCACTTACCCTGTAACACTTTACCGTCCTTTGCGGCAGTCACGGTGCTGTTTTCGTCCAGTCCGGTGACGAAGATACTAGCGGATTCACCGCCAGCACCTCCACCCTGAGTCAGAACATTCAGGCTCATTTCCTCACCACCTTAACGATGATGGGAATGTCGATGGTGGGTACATCACCAAGTGCGGTTGCAATGTTGCTGTCAGGAGATCCGCAAATCATAGCGCCGCCAAAGGCTTCAAACTGTTCCGCCGTGGCCGTAGGAGCAACCTCGATGGAAATGTCATAGGTGTTCTTGGTGTATGTTGCTTCAAAGCTGTATGTCTTTCCAGACCACTTAGATGCCATCATAGTAATAGTGGTGTAGCTGGGTCTAAACGCCACCGGAGCAGATACGCCCTTGGGGTCATACACAGACTTTGCCATGTCGCCGGCGCCCTCGCCATCTTTGCCCTTGGGGATGCCCAACTTAATATTGTATGCGCCGGTTGCGGGATCTGCGGTAATTTCTGCGGTTGCCGAAGATGTGGAAGAGAGCGTAACAGCAGATGCCGTCATGTTCTCTACTTTTGCAATAGTCCGCTCACGCGCTTCTTCTGCGGAGATTCGCTCATTTTCGCCGGCAACACGTTCAATTTCGTTTGCAACGCGCTCTGCTTCTGCGGCCTGTCTGGTCTGCTCAGTCAAGTCATCTGCAACTACGGCAGGAATCAGGACTTCGTTGATATACTGCTGTGCGGTAACATTGCCCTCGTCAAACTTGGCTTTCAGTTCCGCTGCGGACAAGCCACCAACGTCATTGGGTTCATCGTCCAGCTTCTGGATGATTTTCAGGTCATCGTCAAAGGTGGGAATTGTAACGGGCACAACAGCGGTTACTTCCTTGTTGTATTCAAGTGTCTGTGCCATGTTTCACCTCACATTCCCGGCACTTCGCCGGTTTCGTTGATTTTTCTCTGCAAAGCCGCATTGCCAGGGCCACCCCTTAAGGGCGGCTCGGCATTGTCGGTAGGAGCTGGGGCCTGTCCACCCATCTCAGGGGGCATCACGCCCATCTGCATCATCTGGTCGCGCTGAAGCACTTCCACAAGCGCATCGCGGTCTGTAATCTGGCCGGCAGGCAGTCTCTTCAGATATTCAACAGTAGAAATCTTGCCTTGCATCAGCAGATTATCCAGAGTCTGCATTGCAGCAATTTCGCTCCAATAAGAAGCTGCACCGGCATCAAGGTCAATGCTGCAAGGAACTTCCTTCAGGGCGGAGAAGTCAAAACTCAGAACCATCTTCTTGCCAGGCTCCAGAGGACTTTCAACTTCAACACTACGGGTTCCGTAATACTTGGTCATAAAGTCCATGTAAATGCGGCCCATATCTTCTACGCACTGGAGCAGATTCTGCTTTGTCAGTTCCATAGGAGTGGCAGCGGCTCTCTGAAGGGCAATAATTGCAGAGGTGTTGTCGGGTCTGGTATCACCCAAGGCAACATCTGTAGCGCCCAGGAACTTCTGAGTGTAGCCGATGGCAATGTCGATGAACTGAGAAATCTGGGGGCTAATGGATGCGGGGTCAATAATCTTGGCTACGTTGTCCACGCTGCCGTTTACAGCAATGGCTGCGCCAACACGATTAGACCACTTGGCAACCTTGGTCTTGTCATATACCACTTTGGGATATGCCAAGGTCATCAGGGAAATCATAGACATTGCAAACAACTTGTTTACGAAAATCTGGTTGGGGATCAAGCCGGTAATCATTGCCTGTCCGTGGTAGCAGTCCTGAATGTAATCCCAATTCATCCAGACAAGGGGATACAGGGAGATGCCCAAATCCCACTTCTTTCTCAGAGTTGCATTCTTGGTGCATTCATAGCCCCAGACGGTTCCGGTCTTTTCGTCTTTCCACAGTCTCAAAATAGCCGTTACCTTGTCGCCGCCCAGCTTATCCAAGTGCTGGTCGCCGGACTCCTTGCCGTCTGCAACCACTAGGTCTGCGTCTCCACCGTTGTTTCGGGCAATCTTTTTTGCCTCATCCAACATAATGCGGCGCTCAATCAGCAGATAGGGCTGAGACTGCACTTCGCGGTTGTTGGGATTGCCGAACAACACCTGTGTGTTCATCAGGATCTCAGTGCGGACAGCACCCTTGGAGTCCTGACCCGTTTCGGCATCGGCATCCCAATAAGTGTACATACATCCGTCACCGTCAACAGCGGCGTTGCGGCAAAACTCACGAATCAGGCCGCCCATCTTGTTGTGTTCAAAGATGCTGACAAACTGGTCGTTGACAATGTTAGTAAGAGTTGCCAGGCCCTTTTCGCCCAACTTGGAAGTGGACGGGAGAGGCTTTGCGTGCAGCTTCAAGTTATCCGTAGAAACGTTGGCAACGGAGAACAGAACCACGCGCTTCAGGAAATTAAACACAGGAGTAGGCAGACCATTGGACTGCACACCCTCCCACTGCTTGCCAATGAAGAAGTTTTCATTGGTGTTTACGCAGTCGTACAAGTCGATTCCGTTGTTAAATTTAATAGCAGCATCGTATTCTCTTGCTACGCGCTGCGGATTCATAGTTGTCTTATCCATCACTCGCTCCTTACTTTACATTTCCGCCATAACGCAACTGCACATCAGTCTCCAGAATGGTTGCGGTAGCGGAGGAAGAAAGGCTTTTAAATACCAACTGATAGAAGGTGGCTTTCTTAACTTTCATCTTTACGCGCCGTACTTGCGGCTTGCGGTTGATGTTGAAAGAGAAGTGGTTGAAGTCCACATGCAGGAAAGTTGCCAAACTTGCAGCCACCGTCTTTTCCGGGTAATCGCTTCTGCGGTTCGTTTCAACTGTGACATTGATTCGAGCGCCAGACTCAGGTTGGATGGCTACGAAAATCATGGGGGAGTATTTCACCAGCCACTCTTTGTCAAAGTCCATGGAGCCGGTAGCGGCATATGCGTCAATGTCTGCACCATCGTCACTACGGTATTCTCTGCTGATATGCACCAGACTGCCGTCCTCGCGGAAGCCATAAAGCTGACCGCTGATCTCTACCATTTCCACGAAGTTCATATTCGTGTATCGATACCATGCGTCTGCGGCATAGTTCAGAATCAATGCAGTTCCGCCGTACAGGAACCAGTATTCGTTTTGAGTCAGGCGGTTAAACACCTTGGTCTTTTCCAAGTCAAACTCACGAATGGTGGTTGCCACGCGGTCGCTGATTCGGTTGGCATTCCGGTTATCTGCTGTAATGTTTCCGCTGGAAGAAGTTGCACGCCACTGGTAGACACTTTCTTCAAACAGGGTGAGGGGGTTGTTCTCCAGAAGCTGGACTTGACCGTAAGCGGAGTTGCCGATCTGTCTGTTTACAGGAGTCACATAGAATGCTGCGGTTACGCCGCCGGTTGCCAGTCCGGTGATTTCGTACTGCATGCTCCAGCAGGATGCGCTCTTAAACACAAGCAGTCTGGAGTAGTGTCGAATCATTGCAGTAATAGGGGTGTTCGCTTCACCAACACTTGCTTCGTACAAATCAGGGAAGTAGCTTGCGTCAGGTTTGCCAGTTGCGTGGTTTACACCGCTGTAAATGGTCTTGTTGGAACCGTCACCATAGAGGAAAATTCTGGAGTCGGTTGTGCCGTTAAACAGTTCGGCAAAGCGCATCTTTTTGACTTCGTCCAATGCGCCGTCACCCTTGGTGTAAGTAATCTTCAGATTGTTTACGCCAGAAGAAGGCGCGGTACTGAAGGTCACTTTACCCTTAGCTGCGTCCAGCGTATAAGTGGCAGTTGTGCCCTCTACGCTCAGGACTTCCTTCACTTCGCTCTCAGGCAGGTAATAGTCTTTAGATGTGCCGTCTGCGCTGTACTGTGCAATCCGCTTATTAGTCAGGCGGTTTACATTCTCCAGGGATGTGCCCTGACCCAACGGAGATGCAGCAGTCAAAACAGTGGGAACATAAGGCTCAACATCTTTGAACTGCGTATCGTCTTTGCCATCCCAGAACATGTATTCATGGCCATTCAGCAGATACACATTCCCTTCAAAACCAAAGAAGGTGGTTCCGTCTTGCGTGCAGGAGCCAATAGACTTTGCAGTTAGATTGTCTTTATCGACATCGAACAGAATGCCGCCAAACGCCACCAGTAAGTGATATGCCTCGCCAACTTTGCCGTACCATGTGCCTGTTAGCTTTGGATTCTCAACGGAAAATCCTGTCTGCTCCCACGCATCACGAATGGTCATCAGCGTCTTGGTGCCGGGTCTAATTTGTAAGTGCTTGTCGCGGGTAATCTTGAAGTTTCGCATTTCAGCCAGTTCGCCGTTCCTGATGTTGGTATCGCCGTCTGGATTCTGGTTTAAGCCAAGAAACTCTTTGATTTTTAAAATGCTGCTAGGGTTATTTGCTGCAATGGTTGCCAATATCAACCACCTCCATAGGTGAGATAATCGTCACTAATGTCTCCGCCAGTCATTGCCTCGTCATAGTCCTGTAGGTCATCCATATCTGCGTATTCCGTGGCAGGAATCGGCTTGTCTGGCATCAACGTTCTGGTGACGCAGTAATATCTAAGGGCATCAATAATGTGGGTGATGCTATGAGGCTCTGTGGAGCAATCAGACGGGTTTTTGTCGTCATGCTGGATAACCGGCAGATTTCGTACCAGACCGGCACACTCTTCTGTTACCAGCAAGCCGGGGCGGTCGTTATCGTCTCGCATCGGCTTCAGCATTTCCTTGATGGCCATCCAACCCTGAATGCGGTTGTTGCTGGCGCGGATGATGCCAAGTCCGTTTTCTGCAAACAGTTCTGCCATGCTCTTGCCGCTGTCTTTCTGGCGGTTCCACATATCGGGAGGCGCAATGGTGAACTCGATGTGCTCTGTGGGCGGCGTTAAATCCAATGCCAGCTTTGCGGCTTCAGAAACAATCAACCCGCTCTGCTGCACCTCTCGATACACATAGCATCTGCCCTCAAAGTCCACGGCAAACCACAGACAGGCGAACATATCCAAGCCATAGTCGAATGCTCTGTATTTCTTCCACTCGGCAGGAACGCGGACAAAGGGTTTGATGACATGCGTCTCTTTGCGGAACTCAGGGAAGAATGTGCCAGCCAGAGCATCCCAGTCGCCGTAGCGATGCGCTCTGCGGATGTCTTCAGGCAGCAAGTCCAGCATCTGCATGTATTCGGGAGATCCTGCCAACAGTTGCGGGTTATCTTCAACAGTTGCAGGGATAAATGTGTAATCTTCCGCCTTTTCGCCCTGTTGGTATTCGCGGTCGATAAACAGGCGCTTCACCCACAAATGACCAATGCCGCCGGGGTTACAAGTCAGGTACATTCTTCTGGGAATCTTGGTAGCACCACGCAAGCAGGCGCCAAGTGTTCTAAACTGGCTCTCTGTAAACTGCGTGGCTTCTTCCATGAATATCCAGTCATATTCCTGACCCTGATATTCCAGTTCATCACCGCTGCCAAAGTGTCCAAACTTGATGATTGACCCGTTGGCAAAGAACATCATTCGCATCGTGCCGTTGTATGTGCCGATTTCCATGGGGATCATTTTCCGCATGGGCAGGATGATGTTCTGCTCCAATTCGGGGTATTCCCGGCGGACGATTAGAATGCGGATGCCCGGATAGGTCAATGCACCACCAAACGCCTTAACACGAAGCACATGGGTCTTGCCGCCGCCTCGCGCGCCGCCATATGCGGTGTATCTGGTTCTGGACTGACAGAACAGCTTCTGCTTCGGGTTTAACTGTCCAAGGTCAATGTCAACGGAACTGCCACCGTTTTGTACTTTGCTATATGCCATGCATTCACCTACCTGGGTATCATCGGTATCTTTAAGAAAAGGCCCCCATGACGGGGGCCTATTTCGTTAGTCTTTATCAGACGGTCTTGACAGCAACAATGCCGTCCTTCTTTGCATCCAGAACGAATGCATCGTAATACACACGACCCTGTGCAACGGGGCCATCGAAGCCCTGGACCTTGGGCAGAACGTCATAGTGCTTCAGCTTGACGGGGTCAACGGTGCAGCCCTTGTACTTAATGATTGCACCCACACCGGAGGGCATCCAGGAAGTGGGAACGGGCTTCAGAACGCAGCCGTCAATCATGCCGACAGCGCCCTTGCCAACAGCCTGAGCGCCCATACCTTCCAGATTGACAACGGCGTCTGCCTGAACCAGCAGCTTGTACCAGTCAACAGAGATGAACATGGTGCGGTTCTCGGTGGGAACCAGATCTTCGGTAGCCATAGCGTTGGCGTCAATCAGGTAGCCCAGAATGGTGTTCTTGGTGGGCTTTGCCTCGGGGGTGTACTCGTTGCCAGCGGCATCGGCCCACTTAGCCAGACGGTGCTTATCGATGGTGGGGATGACCACTTCGTCGATCTGGCGGCGCAGAGCCTTGCCGGCAGCCTTATCGATTGCCTGATCGCTCATGTCACCGGCGTCGATGGCGAAGGTGAAGCCCTTGTCCTGAGTGCAGGTCATCTCCTGAACGGTGTCGCCCAGATTGGTGACGGCGCCAAAGCGGTTGGAACCGGCGGAGCGGTCGAAGTCAGTCAGGGGCACGGTATCAACGGAGTAGACCTTGATGGTCTTAGCGCCAACAAAGCTGTAGTCATTGCCGGCAGCGGAATCGGTCAGAGAACCCAGATGGAATCTCTCAGCAATCTTGGAGTCATACTTGGTGGTGTAATTAGTAGCCATAATTTAAATCCTCTCTTTCATAAGTCAGGTCGATGCAAAGAGAGGCCCTGTTTCTTAGCTATCCCAGCCCTCTAGAAACGCGTCTTTCACTTTGGTGTTGTCACCAGAGGAATGCATGCTTCCGGTGGAGCGGGCGGCGTTAGTCTGATTCTGGACAGCAGCGGCAGCTTTCTGCTCCGCGGCGGCCTGTGCCGCTCTTGCCTGCTGCGCGTCATACACGGCGTATGCGGCAACCAGATTCATACCCTGATTCACGCGCTGCCACACTTCGGCGGGGATGCCCTTGGGGTCTTTCGCTGCATCGGGATAAATCTTTCTAAATGCTTCAATGTCCGCCTGACGGCGCTGTTCCGCTTCGCTACGTCTGGTCTGGGCGTTGCGTTCTGCGGTCTGCTGCGCTTCCTTGGCGGCAACAACGGCTTCGCGGTCTTCCAGTTCAACAGAGCGCTTTGCTTCTTCTTCGCTCATACCCTGAGACTGCTTGGCCTGCGTGCGGATGTAAGCAATGTAGTCAGAAACGGGCATTCCGGCTTTTACCGCGAACTGATTGAACAATTCCATGACCGGCTTCGCTTCATCCCACTTGCTGCGGATTCTGTCATAGTCCATGCCCTTCTGGGCCAGCGTGACCATCTCGGCCTCACCCACGGTCTTGACTTCATCCATGTGCTGCAAAGTCCACTGCTTCGGTGCGTCCACCTGTGCGACAGGCTCTGCCTGCTGCGGGGCTTCTTCCTGAGATTCAGAACTGGTCTGTTCTTCAACAGGGGATGCCTCGTTTTCCGCTACCCCATCTGCTTCCGCTTCAGATTCGGCAACGGGTTCCTCTGTTGCGTCTTCCGGCTGGTCTGCCGTGTAAGCAACATCGGTATCTTCCCAACCCTCCAGAAATGCATCGCTGGTCTGCTCTGCTTCCATCGTGGTTACGGTATTCTCTTCCATGTGTTTCCTCTTTCTCCAACTGGTCTGTTGGCCTGTATTCCAAGGCGGCTTTGCCGCATTTGGTAAAACAAAAAGGCCATAGACCAACACTGCCCCTGATGGGGAAATGTGGCCTATGACCTAAGTGGTTCGTGGCTCTAAACGATATTTAATTGGCAGTCATGGGAGTTGCACCCACTCGTTCTGTTTCTGCCGTGTACCCCCAATTTAAGGGGGTATGTTGCGAGTTTGTCGGCTTTTCTCGCTTGCTCGGCCAGTCAAACCGTTTCCGGTCCTTCCGGCATATTTACATCAATCGGGAACGGCACATCCCCGTCCAATTCGTCTCCAAACCAGATAGCGGGGAAGTGTTCGATCTTGCAGAATCTGCAATAGAACGGCGTTCCGTAAGTAATGGTGTCCGGATATATCTTCTGGATGTTCTTGTGGCATACAGGACACTTGTACCACCAAAACGGCTTCTTCACCATTTGGAGAACCACCCGTATTCCAATCCGCCGTAGGCACTCTCAATCGGCTGCACTTCAGCCGGCAGAGAATTTCTGGCGTGTACCAGACCCTCTTCAAACATCTGCCACAGGAAACTGGCGATTGCGCCGTCACCCTCCGGATTCACCAGAAGAGATGCCAGACCGTAAGGCAGAACGGTCAAGCAAATGTAGTCGTCCATTTCGATATGATCCGTAGGCTTTGTAACCAAAGCATGTACCGGCCGCTTTTCCGCTACCGGGGTGTATGTGTCGCTGTACGGATATGCTCTGTTCAAAATGGAATTTAACAGGCTTGGCGTTCTCAGCAGATATTCCTTGGTATCTGCCGTCTCTGTTGCACCGGTGGATTCGTTCTGGGCATCGATCAGATGGATTGCAATGTCAAAAACTTCTTTTACAGTTCTAGCCATTACACACCTCCAAATCCATCGTTGCCGTTTACACTATAGCGCATCAGGTTATCAAAACCCTCGTCCATCTCTCTGCTGCGGCGCATCGATTCGCGTTCTACTTCTTCATCCAGCTTCTGCGCCGGAGTCTTACCAAACATCTTGTTGAACATCAAGGCGGTCAACGCCAAGTTGAATGCAACCAAGATGACTAACATACCAAGAATCAGCATCCAACACACCTCACTTGAAGTCGCTATCGTCCATGCCACTGCCCATCTTCACGTTCACGGCAATATCTGTCTTTGCCTCTATCTTGTCCTGATATCCGGCAAATCTCTTCTGCTTCAACATGAAGATAACAAACGGAGTCATGTTCTTGTTGCCACCCAACAGCATCTGTGTGTATCGAACCGTCATCTCGCCATACGCATCCATGATCGTCTGCTGAAATTCTTCCCGGCGGGTTCCATCAAACCAACTCTGTAAACAAGCAGTACCAATGCCCAAATGTAATGCCAATCCAGATTCACTCGGCACAGCACCGTCTTTATCAACTTTCTTGAAGTATTCAGCACAAGCGGCTTCCAGTTCTTCCACCGTCTCATATGCTTTCTTTCCATTAGGCTTCTTCTTTGCCGCCATGCAATCACTTCCTTCCGCATATATCTCTATCACACACACCCGCGGAATGCATTGTAATATTATTCCGTAACTAAAGAATATTAGATATTTAATGCCATTTAGGACAGTTTAAGGACATGGTATGACTCAATAGCCAAATTGATTTACAGGATGTGGAGGATATATCTTCACCCGTCTCCAAAGGCGCCCCCTCTTTTTCCGCCACCCTCCCCCATACCACAGCGCCGACACCCTACCATGACCACAGGAGCCAACCACGCCACGCAGCGCCGGGAACACAGCAAGAACACAGCAGGCGGGGCAAACCATTGATATTAAAGGATTTAAATGTAATTAAAGATTGCATATCTATTTGCATTTAGCTTTGAATATCTCGCTAATGCTCTTGATTGCTCTTAAATGCTCGCTTTTGCTCGCGTTTTTTAACCGACAACATCTATCCGTTTTATTGGACACATTCCCCTCTCTGCTTGCTTTGATTTCAGGCAAAAGAAAAGCCCCAACTGTTGCCAGTCAGGGCTGAAACCTTTTCTTTCTTTTAAATATATATATTTATATATATATATTATTTTCTTTCTTTCTTTTAGGAGATTATAGGAAAAGATAGGGTTATAGGGAAAGAGAAACCATTAAGAACCCTTTTCTTTAATTATACCAACGTATACCAAATATACCAACGTATACCATGGTATAATTACAAGCTGCTTTTAATTGCTTCAATGATCCATTGATTAATGCTTTGGCCGGCCTGCTTTGCTGCGCTTTCTATCTGATCCCTTGTAAAGCCATCAGAGCCATCCTGTTTAACTCTTACAAGAATTTTATGGTATTTCTTAGCTTCATATCTTGTTTTAACCTCCTGGGAAACGTGACCTTTCCATGTTTCGCCGGGCTTTTTACTTTTTGTCATGCTTTCACCTCCTGTTGAGTTCATATATAGTATAACGCACTACATACCGATATCGCCATGCACAAAACAAACAAATGCACACAGCAAAAACTATTCAGCTTTCACAAACTTGCATTTCCCCTATTGACATTCTCATAACGATAGCGTTATGATGCAGACACAGCAAGCGACACCGCAAGCTGACAGACAAGGCAGGAGGAAGTGAGGAAGTGCAAGAAGAGATGACTGCCAAAGAAATCGACCGCCTGATTGATTGGTTTGTCGACCACGGTTACTCCCTAGAAGAGGCTCGCGCCTGTGTTAAGTACATTGCAAACGGGCATTAAGGGCAAAAGAAAAGACCGCCAGAGCAGCAACTCGTAGCGGTCAGAACAACAGGAAAACAGGAGGACGGGCCACCTGCCTTGCCCGCCTCCAGTGTAGCACAGGGCAGCTTAAATTACAAGGAGGATTTTAAAATGGAAATCAAGAGAGTTTTTGAGGTTAAAGAGGGTCGCAGCTGGAGAGAAGAGTTTGTTTGCACAGATCCCGCAGAAGTTTACAAGTGGCTTGCTGACGAACTGATTGCAAAGAAGATCAACGCCTGCACCTATATCCGCAGCATCAAGCGCGACAACCTGTATAACGGCTTCCAGAGAGTCACCGTTTCTTACGATAACGGCGGGAGATCCGTTTACACCGTCAAAAACTAAGGAGGCTTGACCAATGGCAACCACGACATTTATTTTTGTGCTCATTGGCGTGTGCACAGTAACCAGTTTTGTGTTTAAAGTTATTGACATTATCGAAGCATAAAGCGGTCACAAGCAAAGCAAAATCCGCCCATTAATTGGGCGGATTTCCTTTTAAATAAAAAAGCGCACAAGTTAAACAAGAAACAACAATCGAAATGATCCATGAAACATCAGAGTTTATTACATAATCGCCAACAATTGCGTGAACAAAAATCGTTAAATAGTACAGCCCCGCGCCGTAATAGACAACCTTGCCTTCATCCATTTTTGTGCCAGCGCAAAGTAAGGCTGCAATCAAAAATGGGGCGCCAATCATGAAAAAAACAGCCTTTACGCCAAAAGTAAGTTGATCAATTAAACTTTTTGTGTATGTTGCAAAAAGTAGTCCAAACAAACAGCCGCCAACAATGGTTATTGCCAAGCCAACAACTACATAAAGCTTTGCGGATTTAATCCTACTGTTCTTTTCCTCTTCCATTGCGCCACCTCCAGTGAGACTAGTTTACACGAGCGCAAATACAATTTCAACAAAAATTATTCGACACAGTACAGACACAGTAATTTTTTATTTTCCTTGCATTGCAATGGTTTGCTGTCGCTAAATCGTAATTTTTTGCTCATTGACCCATGCATACGGGTCATTACATACAGCTACACATAACCACACTCAATTCCTTTGATTTCAATGGCTTCAGGCGCTTTTGCTGTTGCGTTTTTTGGTGGCTGTTTGTAATGGAATGTGGTGCTAAAAACACAGGGCGAACACAGTAAATTTACATTGTTGCAACGTACCGCTCAATGCATTCCGCTGCGCCATCCTGTTTCTTTTTGGATAAGTGCGTATAAAGTTCCATTGTGATCTGTTCGCTTGCATGGCCCAAAATGGCAGAAGTTTCCTTGGCACCGGATCCGGCATCGTAGCAAATAGTCGCAAACGTATGTCGAAAGAAATGGGGCGTAATCTCAGAAGGAAGTCCAACCGTTTCTTGATATTCTTTCCATATCCTGACGAACATAGACGGATTTATATAGCCGCCCTCGCCATCATGGAAAATTAAACCAATCCGCCCCCTTGGCAATGCATCGCCCAATGGAGACAACAGCGGGATTGTACGCATTCCTGCTTCTGTTTTGGTGTGGTCTTCCAGAACAGCTTTGCCCGTGGAAAAATCAAGCTTTTTGTTGATAGTGATTCGACGCGCTTTGCGGTCGATGTCCTCATAGCGCAAAGCTAACAGCTCTCCCCGTCTGCATCCAGTCCACAAAAACGCAAGCCCCAACAGCCACCAATCACCGTCCCGGCATTCCGTCACCGCTTTGATTTGCTCTGCCGTCAACGGATAGCGGGATTTTTTCGGCAACTTTCTCGGCAATGTAACCGCAGCGGCCGGCGATACGTCAATATCACCCTGAAGGACAGCCCAACGGAACAATTGCACCAGCACCGTTTTTTCCAGTTTAACCGTTCCCTGTTTGTAGCCTTGCGCTGCCATGCTTTCCAAAATGCGTTGGCAATCAATCGCCTTAACTTCCTTAATATACTTATCACCAATAGCCGCCTCAATGCGATCGCAAGCTAATCTGTAGCTGGTTTGCGTCCAATTAGAAACGCCCTCGCGCTCCTTTTGCTTCTGCCATTCACAAGAAACCTCAGAGACGGTGCGCCCACCCTCTGCCTTTTCCTGATATGCCAACAACTTCCTATCTACCTCGCGGCATGTTTTGCCTCTAAAGGCCACCCTCTTCCCGTTGACCGTGCGGATCGTCTCAAATAATCCATCCGGCCGCTGATAATATTTCTCCTTTTTTGCCATTTGCTTTCCTCCTCTGCAAATAAAACCTTGCAAAGCAACGGAAAACGTGTTACTGTGTCCATATGGATATGGGGGTATCCGTTCTCCATTTGCTTCGTCGTGGTTGCTATGAATGATAAAAACTCCCTTCGCTGCTCTGGTGCGCCAACACCGGGGCAGCTTTTCTTTTTCAAAATACTCACAAGAATCTTGTGCAGTTTGTATATTGATAACAAGATTACTGTGTGCTACAATTTTTTACAGATTAGAACAAGTGTTCTATCTATCTAACAGCTTGTCGATAATTCGATTCTTTCGTTCATTCTCCGCTAGCAGGTGGTCAATCTTCCTTTGGCTTTCTGCGCGTAGCGATTCCAGTTCTGCATTGAGTCTGGCAATTTCTGCGCTGATGGCAATAGATTTGCCTGCGGCGTCTGGGTGTTCATCAAAGAAAGCCATGTAACAAGGATACGGAGCAGAGCCAAGGATCGCAAGCTCAATTGCTCTTGCAGTCTCTCTCATAATGTCCTGACCGTCTCCGCCTGGAGCCAATTTCTTTTCGATGGTTTTTGCGGGAATTGGCAAACCAAGGGCTTGTGTGCGCTTTGCGATCTCCGGATATGTAAGACCCTCGACCTCTTTCATATCACGCATAAATTCGCGCCACCGCTCAATTGGCATGTCTGACGTTCTGGGGCCATAACAAAGCTGTCCTCTTGCGTCACAATAAAGACAACGGTTATATGTCTTTTCCTTAAAGTTCTTTTTGCTTAACATTTTATTTACAGCCGAAACCATACAATAAGCATCGCCCACCCCGTTATAAGGGGGCTTTGGGCATTGTTTGCAAACCGCAAGCAATGCTTACTTGATGATTTACTTTTCCCTTCGTTTAAGGTAGGCTGAACTCAACCCGAAAGGGTATTCAGCCCCCGCAAGTGTGCTGTCGTTTGGTTTGGCGACTGACGGCAGCACACGCCAAATAAATTTACAAAGGAGCAACCACGACATGAACGAAAAAGAATGGATTCGGGGGCAGCTTTTAAAGCTGATGGATCGTGCAAGCCTAGACAATCTCTATTGTCTACTGACGATTGCAAGGTCGCTAATTAAATAAGCCCCCATATCCAGATTAGGCTGGCTAGTAAGAAATTACTGGCCGGCCTTTTCTTTTTGCATTTCATCAAACAGCTCCATAGCTTTCTCTTCAAGCAGTTTCCACTGGTCTGCGTCCAGCTTTGCTAAAACGGTAACCAGCTTCGCCTGGAAAGAAGTGGGATGGTCATAAAGGCTTGCAGCAAAATCCGCGATCTCTTGCGCTCTGGTTTTCTGGCGGAACATTTCGCCCTCGCCTGTGCGGAGCCAAAACTCATTGACATTGTACTTTTCGCAAATATCACGGACGGTTCGCTCACTAGGCGTGCCGGTCTTTTCTAATTTAGAAATATACTGCTGCGAAACACCAAGACTATCTGCAAAAGCGGTTTTTGTTTTACCGCTGGCCTTAACAATTTCAGAAATTCTATCGTTAATCGTCTGCATAAATTTCACCTCCTAGGATGCTTATACATTATCATAAGCAGCTAATTGTGTCAAGAAAAATATACAACTGAGTTGTGAAAAACTGTTGACAACACAACTGAGGTGTGCTAGTATACAACTAGGGCGTGACAAACCACAAAATATTGTGTTTTAGTTGTGATTTTCACTGCCAGTTCCGTACAGCGAAGTGCGTGCCATACTCGCCGGTTTCCATCTCCTTCCCGGTTCACCTCCCGCGTATTTCGCTGTACCGAAGTAGCTTTGAACAGAACATTACCACCTATTACATATGAAAGGAAGAGGAATATGTGTGAAAGAGAGAAGTCCTGCGGAGAAAAACTTCTTGATTTATCTGAAAAGCTAGACGCATCCCGCAACGGTCTGCTGTTGGCGTTTGCAGACGGTCTTGTGCGCGGAGCGGAGCTTGCAGAGAAGCAAGAGGCAGACAAGAAGTAACCACGGCGAAGTAAACGGAAGGAGGACAGCATGGAACATCCCGATTACAGAGTAAACCTTGAGCAAGTTTTGGCATACACGGGCGGAAAGCAATGCCTGAGCATTAAGGAAGTTATCAACTTCACAGGCATTACGGACTATCGCACCGCAAAGCGCAAGTTCCCATTCTGCGGTACGACCATTACCGCTGCAGCTCTGGCAAGAGCCTTGTGCGGAGAAAGGATTCCATAATGAAGCGGTTGACACGCAATGAGCGACTGAGACTTCGCTACAAACTGTTTTTTGCGGCAACGGTAGTTGTCTGGGCCGCGTTTCTGGTCTTTGTGGTCACAGTCCCCGTTAAGTCGCAAGACGCGCCAGAGGCCGTTTTAGAGCCGATTGCGGAGCCTGTGCAAGACGATGGGAGAATCCCCGGTGACGATGTGCCGGCAACAGAATACGCAAGCGTTGAGCCTTTGGAATACATTGGAACATTCAAGGTAACAGCCTATTGCAGTTGTCCTGAGTGCTGCGGCATCTGGTCTGCGGAACACCCTTCCAGAATTGGCACAGACTATGTACAGAAGACGAACTCCGGCACGATCCCGCAAGAGAACAGAACGGTTGCGGCAGATTGGAATGTATTGCCAAGCGGCACAGAAGTCATCATGGATGGGCAGACATACATTGTGGAAGACACGGGCGCTGCGGTCAATGGGAATCACATTGATATTTATATGGGCGACCATCAAACAGCCCTGGAGTGGGGCGTTAGATCTGTTGACCTATATAGGGAGGCGAAATGACTAGAGAAGAGCGAGCGAGAGCCTGGCAGCTAAGAGAGGACGGCTACACATGGCCGGAAATCTCTGAAATGCTAGGGTACTCAGAGGGCGTTGCCTACAAGGACATGGAACGCATCATGCACACCAAAGTAAAAAGGCCATGCATTGTGTTTCCTGCATTATGCAGATGGGTCGTCAGGAACTGCGACAGCAGCGTTATGGAGCTGTCCAGAAAGTGCGGAATACCTAAAACCCGTTTGTATGAAATCTGCAAAGGCAGAATACCACCACATTTAGAAGAGAAAGAGGCGTTGTCGAGTCTTACCGGCATCGATATGGAGACGCTGTTTGAGGTGAATAAACATGAGTCTGGCGGAAGATAACAGAGCAGCCGCAGAATTAGGGCTTTCGTATGGGCAGTATATGCAGAGAAAAGCGACCCTCGGCATTGCCCCAAACGTTGGAGGGATGCGCTGTCTGGAGTGCGGAAGAAGGCTATCCGGACAGCAGAGGGATTACTGCTCCAGCCTGTGCAGGAATCTGCGCAAAGCAAAAAGAAGAAGGGCAGGTACGATGGTATGATTCGCTATCAGTGCAATTATTGCGATGTTGGTTTTGATGTTCCTTTGATCGTTAAATATCAGGAACACTTAGGCGAGAGCATGACTCGCCTGTACCACGAAGAGCGGTGCCCCATTTGTGGCTGCGATTCCTTCCGGGAAGTTGGCGAATGCCAGAACTGCGGCGGAATTGCAGAGGGAGACGATATCATGTGCAAAAGCTGTAAGCGCAGCCTAAAGCGCCGTGTTGTTGAGTTTTTCGACACTCTCACGGATATAGAGGAACAGCAGTTCGACATCTGGATGGACGGCGACACTATCACCAATAGGAGGAAGTGGAAATGAGCGAAAAGAACTATTTCCAGATTTTAAATGACATCAATGTCAACGATAAGGCAGAAAGCAAAAATGGATTGACGTATCTCTCCTGGGCGTGGGCGTGGACAGAAGTGAAGAAGCTGTTTCCTGACGCAAATTACACCATTTATGAAGATCCTGCCGGCTGCTTCTACTTTACAGACGGCAAAACTTGTTGGGTGAAGACCGGCGTTACAGTCAACGGCATTGAGCATATCGAGTACCTGCCTGTTATGGATTTTAAGAACAAATCTATTTCCGTCAGCGATGTGACTTCTTTTGATGTCAACAAGGCGATCCAGAGAAGCCTGACAAAGGCTGTTGCAAGACATGGCTTGGGTCTGTACATCTACGCAGGAGAAGACCTTCCTGAAGCAGATAGACCCGAAGACCCCAAGGTGCCTTGTTCCGTATGTGGGAATATGGTCAAGGCAGCAAAGAAGAGAGACGGCACCACATGGTATGCCGCAGATGTAATCAACTGGAGCAAACAGATGTACGGCAAGCCCGTATGTGCTGAATGCGCCAAGAAAATGAAATAAACGGGAGGAACAAAATGTATATCAAGGGTTTAAGTGAATACGACAAGAACGGCAAGGAGATCAAGACATGCTGTATCTTCGGCAAGGCCACCAAAGAGGGCGAACTCAAGACCTTAAACAACGGGAAGCACATTGCAAGCGTATCCGTCAGAGCATTCAGCAAAAAAGACGGTACCGCAGAGTTTGTTACCGTAAAGGCATGGGATGGCCCCTTCCTGAGAGCTATCGGGAACACTGAGAAGGGCGACCCGCTGATGGCCTGCGGCAGACTGGAAGAGCGAGAGTACAACGGCAAGACCTATGTGGATCTGATGGTCGATTATTACTCCACGATTCCTGCCGGAGCAGGTGTTGCAGCAGTAGCAGACCGCGTTGCCAGCTTTAACGCAATCGAGGATAACAGCGAACTCCCGTTCTAAGGGGGTTCGCACATGGCCAGAGAATATTTTTGTGCCTATCACAGCTATTTAAAGTCGGTTGAACCCCTTAATGATGCAGAGAGAGGGCGGCTTTTCACGGCATGCCTAGAATACAGCATGACGGGCAAAGCCCCCGACCTTCGCGGTAATGAGCGGTTTGTTTTCCCGATGATTAGAGAGCAGATAGATAGGGATACAGAAAAATACAATGCCTTTTCCAAAAAACAGAGCGAAAACATCAAGAAAAGGTGGGATACCAAAAATACCACCGTATACCATGGTATTTCTGGTATTACCAAAAATACCAAAGAGAAGGAAAAGGAAAAGGAGAATATAAAAGAAAGAACTACTAACGTAGTTCCAAAGAAAATATTTTCCAAACCTTCTGTTTCTGAGGTTGAACAGTATTGCCGTGAAAGAGGCAACGGAATAGATGCTGAAACATTCGTTGACTACTATGAGGCCAGAGGCTGGCTCTTTAACGGCAAACAGCAAATGAAAGACTGGAAAGCAGCCGTTAGAACATGGGAGAGAAACAGACAGGATACCAGCCCCAAGGAGGTAAACCGTTATGCAGACCTTATTTGATGCCTCTGAGTGGCTGACTTACTTCCCGGATAAGCTTGATACACGGCGATCTCTTTGGCTTGTTCGCGATGTTCTGGATGTTTCCGCCGTGGATGGCAACGCAGTCTCTCTTGCGGTTGGTTGTGAGCCAGAGGATCTGCAAAAGTGTGAGCCGCTCTTTTCTGCTTTTCCCTCTGTGTTCTTAGCCATTGCAGACGAAGAGATTGCCTCTGCAACGGCGGATTTGCTTGCTGAGTATGTTCCAACCATTTCTGTGCTAACGCCAAAGAGAGGTGTTTTTGGGAGCCACAAGTCCGTCAGGGAAGTGATGGAATCCGGCGGAGAAAAGGCTGTTAACCGCTTGCTGATGGGCGCCGTAGAGAGAAATGCGTCCGGTTTATTGGATATTGCCGACATTGAGCGGACAGATCCGCTTTCTGTGCCAACAGTTCTATCTGGCATTAAGGCATTAGACCGCAGCATTGGCGGATTTGCTGCCAGTGAATTGTCCGTCTGGACCGGTAAGCGAGGAAGCGGTAAATCCACACTGCTTGGACAGATGATGCTGGATGCCATCGACCAAGGGCATAACGTTTGCGCTTACTCTGGCGAGTTGTCTGCATGGCGCTTTAAGCAGTGGACGGCACTTCAGGCCGCCGGCGCAGCCAATGTGGAGCTTGCAACGGACAGATTCAGCGGAAAGCAGTTCTACCGTGTTGCGGACTCTGCAATGCCGAAAATTGACGAATGGTGGCGGCAGAGATTCTTCCTGTATGACAACAAGATCACATCTGCTTCTGATGAAAACAGCATTCTCAGCGTGTTTGAATACGCGGTCCGCAGATATGGCTGCTCCGTGTTTCTGGTGGACAATCTGATGACTGCACGATTCTCCACTTCTGCGGAAAGAGATTTCTTTAGAGCGCAGTCCAACTTTACCGGCAGACTGGTGGAGTTTGCCAAGAAGTTTGAAGTCCATGTCCATCTGGTTGCACACCCAAGAAAAGCACAGGGCAATCTGGAAGCAGACGATGTTTCCGGCTCCGGTGATATCACGAACAGAGCCGACAACGTATTCTCCCTGGACAGACTGAGTGAGCAGGACGCACAGATTCAGGGATATGATGCCGCCTTAAAAGTGCTTAAGAACCGCTCTTTTGGCGAAACTCCCCACATCGGCTTGTGCTATGACCCATCTACGCGAAGATACCAGAAGCCTGGAGAAGCGGACAAGCATTACGCATGGGAGTTTCTGAACAGAGAGATCCAGGAAACGATGGACACGGCAAATCCGTTCTTCTGATGGTCGTTTGCCGTGAGTGCTTAAACGCACAAGAAATAGACGGGTGCATGATTTGCACCGCATGGGGTTCCAGATGTGAACCAGACGAATATTGCAGCAGAGGAAAACGAAAGGACAGTGAGCAATGGTTACAACATTCGTTGTTTACGGAGATCCCGTTGGAAAAGCCAGACCAAGAATGACACGCACAGGACACGTTTATACGCCCTCTAAGACGCGTTTGTACGAAGAGCATATACGAGATGCCTGGAGAGCGAAAAACGTTCCTACACTTCCCACGGGGCAACCAGTAAGGGTTTCCATTGACGCTTTCTTTTCTGTGCCAAAATCCGTCAGCAAAAAGCGCAGAGCAACGATGGAAAACGCTCCGTACCTACATAAGCCGGACATAGACAATGTGGTTAAAAGCGTTCTGGACGGGCTTAACGGTTTGGCTTTTGACGATGATGCCCGCATCTGTGTTTTAAAGACAACGAAGCAGTACACGCTTGGTGATCCACGCGTAGAGATCACGATAGAGTGGGAGGATGCCGATGGAACTCCCTAATATGCTCTGGCTAAAAGTGGATTTAAACGACAAAGAGCTTCCGCTTGAGATGGCGGATAGCGCAGAAGAATTAGCCCGCATTTGTGGCGTTACGGAAGTAACGATACGAACGGCAGCGGCAAGGGCTGCACACGGGCAGAAATCGAGGTATGTGAAAGTATGGGTAGGACATTAAAAGAATCCTGTCGGGGAGATCGTTACGATGCCACAAGCGCAACGTTAAATATTATTCCGCGGCATTACGGATACGGCGAACACTTGTGCTGGGATTGCGACAATGCTTACGGCGGATGTCCGTGGACGGAAGTGGATGGAGTTACCGGCAAGGTGAAGTTCAAGCCTGTTGAGGGGTGGAAGACTCGCATTGTCAAGGTGGACACCGGCAGACACATTGTGGAAAAGGAGCAGATTTATGAGTGCCCCTTGTTTTCCGCAACAAAGACAAAATGAGGCGAAGCAATGAAGGATTTGTTGGGAAAAGCAAACGAAAACCTTGAAAAAGCACTTGTTGGTGGACATAGCAACAGCGTTTCTTATGCCGCTGGATACCGTCAGGCAATTCTGGATGTTGCGAGAAAGCTGAAAGAAGAAGGTTTGGATGAATTGGAGGATGAATGATATGTGCTTTGACAAAAGAGACTCCGTTATTGCCAATTTGTGCCAAGAGCGCGACCAGTTGAGAAACCTTGTGCAAAAGCAGTTTGAGGCATATCAACAGACAGTTGAAATGGTTCTGGAGCTTGACTCCGTAATTGCAGAGCGAGACGCGCTGTTGGAGGACAACAAGCGGCTGAACGAAGCATATGAGGCAATGAGCAGAGATTTGGAGAAGATGGCGAAAAAGCTGTTTCTGTTGGCGAGGGAGAATGCGGATGACTACTCTTGAATACATGAAGCGCCAGTTGGAAAAACACCGGCTGAACTTTGTCAGGGAATGGGAACGTGGTGCCAAAGAAGACGTTCTAGAAAACATTCTGGCAAAAATCGACCATTATTCTACCGCTGTTGAAGCACTTAGTAAGGGGGATACAAATGAAGAACATTTTTAAGCGCAAGGAGCGCATCTACTTTGCTTACTACGGGCAGAAGGTAATCAAGAGTGCAGAAGATAGGCACACGCAGTATTGGGAGTTTCCTGACGGTCTGCGACTGATTTTCAGAGATGGCAAGTATGTGGGATGGTATCTGCCGGAGGTAAATGATGGCTGAGTATATTGAGAGTGTTTGCCGCCGCTGTTTTCACTCTTATGTATGCGAACAATTTAATGAACACAGAGACAGCAACAACGAGAAGTGCCACTTTTTTAATGACCATTTTGTTCCTGCCGCAGACGTAGCCCCAGTGGTGCATGGGCGGTGGATTCCGATTAAAGTACCCACTGGCATTGAATTGCTCGGCATTAAAGAGATGGTAGTGGGGTTTATCCGATGTTCCAAGTGCTACATGGAGTTTGATATTAGTTGCGAGTGGTATAGCCACTACTGCCCCAACTGCGGAGCAAGAATGGGTGGTGAATAATATGAAAATTTTAGATTTGTTCTGCAAAGCGGGTGGTGCCGCAATGGGCTACAGGCAAGCAGGATTTGATGAAATTGTTGGCGTTGATATTGTTGAGCAGCCGAATTATCCGTTTGAGTTTGTGTGTATGGATGCCATTGAGTTCTTGAAGACACAGGACTTGACTTCCTTCGATGCCATACACGCTTCGCCGCCTTGCCAAGCACACAGTAAGTGCCGGCAACTGTCAGAGGCGAGAAACGGCGGACAGTATGGAGATCACGAAGACTTCATTGCAAGAACAAGAGAGCTACTGGATGAAATTGGCAAGCCGTACATCATCGAAAACGTAGAGGGTGCGCCGCTGAAGAACCCCGTCTCCCTTTATGGTAGCCAGTTTGAGAATCTTTATACGCAAAGAAGAAGGTTGTTTGAAAGCAATATTCCTCTGAAGTTACCCGAAAAGAAAATGCAACGGCACAAAACACCTACTGCTGGAAACGGAATTGGTGAAGACGGATGGATCAGCATCTGTGGAAGCGGCGGTGTGCGTGGAATGAACGCAAAACAGATTGTTCTTTATTGGGGGTTTGCCCTTGGGGGCATCGACTGGATGACAAGGGCTGAACTTTCCGAAGCTATTCCACCAAGATATACAGAATTCCTCGGAAAGCAGCTGATTCAGTACATCAAACAGAATGGACGGTGAATGATATGCGGCTGATTGATGTGGATGCGCTGAAAAGCAAAGCTGTGAAGATGTTTGGCTTTGGCGAAAACAAGTATGTTCCGCTGAGAGCGATTGAAGAAGCAAACACCATTGATGCTGTTCCTGTGGTGCGAAAGCCTGTTGTAGGCTATGAGGGATATTACGAAGTAGACCAGTTTGGCAGAGTATTCAGCCTTGATAGAGTTGTGACCGTTGTTGACGGTAACAGAACATACGACAAGCCGTTGTCTGGAAAGCAGATGAAGCAATCTATGCACGACAAGGGATACAAAACGGTGTCTCTGACAAGAGATGGCAAAACCAAAATGATGTTTGTGCACCGGATCGTAGCGGAAGCATTTCTGCCGAACCCGGATACCCTCCCAATGGTAAACCACAAGGACGAGGACAAGACCAACAACTTCCTCGAAAATCTGGAATGGTGTACTGCGGCATATAACCGCACCTACGGCAAAGCCGTGGAGCGACAGGCAAAAAAGCTGAGGGGGCGTGAAAGCGAGAAGCGTGTAGCGGTTGTTGGTTATACGCCTGATGGAATATATGAGGAGTGGTTCCCGTCTATTTCAGAGGCGGCAAAGATTGTGAACGGAAGCGTTTCTGCCATTTCTAAAGTGTGCAAGGGTGAGCGAAAAATAGCATACGGGTACAAATGGGCATATGCAGACGATTTCTGCTCCTACGGAGAGAAAAAGGAGGCTGACGGCAATGGCTGAATTGAAACCGTGTCCGTTTTGCGGTGCAAAGAAACCGAATATTGAATATGACGAAAAGTTCAAGCGGTATTCCGTGCGGTGTTGTATTTGCGCTGCAACGATGAGAACAACAAGCCAAAAGCGGCAAGACACCGTTGACGCATGGAACAGAAGGGCGGGTGACGGCAACCATGAGGGTCGGTTTGATTGATGTAGACGGTCACAACTTCCCAAACATTCCGTTGATGAAAATATCCGCATGGCACAAATCTCAAGGACATCATGTCGAGTGGTATGATCCGATGTTTTCGGGGCATTGCGACAAGGTTTATATGTCAAAGGTTTTTAGCTTTTCGCCTGATTATGAATATTTCATTGATGCTGATGAAGTCATAACGGGAGGTAGCGGTTACTGCATCAGTCTAGTAAACGGAAAGGAAGTGTTCGACAAAAGCAAAGATATTGAACTTCTGTGTGAGATTGAACATATCTATCCTGATTATTCAATCTACAACATCACAGACACGGCGTATGGCTTTCTTTCCAGAGGATGTCCTAGAGGGTGTAGTTTCTGCCATGTGGAAGCGAAAGAAGGAAGAGCATCACGGAAGGTTGCCAATCTGAATGAATTCTGGAACGGTCAGAAGAACATTGTCCTGTGTGATCCAAACATCCTGGCTTGCCGTCAATGGAAAGACTTACTACAGCAGTTGATTGACAGCAAGGCGTGGGTAGACATCAACCAAGGACTTGACATCCGCTTGATGACGGAAGAAAAGGCTGAAATGCTGAAGCAGATCAAGATGAAGTCTCTTCATTTTGCTTGGGATAGATACCAAGACAAAGATATCATTCTTCCAAAGTTTAAGATGTTCAAGGAAATCACAGGAATCAATGAAAGAAACTTGATTGTATATGTTCTTTGTAATTTTGACACAACCATTGAACAGGATCTTGAAAGAATCTACACACTGCGCGAAATGGGCTATTGGGCTTATGTGATGTTGTATGACAAGGAACACATCCCCAAGAAGCATGATCTGCGGAAAATGGCAAGGTGGGTAAATAACAGATTCATATTTGCGAAGTGTAAAACCTTTGAAGAATATAAGAGGGGAGGCTGACGGCAAGTGACGAGGGAAGAAGCTATCGCCTATTTCGAGCAACACGTAGAAATCATGGAGCAACCGCCTATCCACTTGGGGGGCGCAGTTGCGATTCAGGAATGGGCGAAACGATGCGACCACATGACCGGAGTATACCGCTTGGCAATCTCCGCTCTGAGGGAGCAGGAGGAACGGAGCAAGGCTTGTCCGTACTGCGATATTGCCAAGGCAAACGAGGGAGTTAAAAACACCGTGCTTTGGGTAAAAGAGCCAGAAACCCAAAAGTGGACGATGATGGGCAAGAAGCTGTTGTTCTGCCCCATGTGCGGACGGAGATTGGAGGAAGCATGAAAGAGTGTAGCCAACTGAGTTGTATGTATAACACGCTGAAAGGATGCGTGGTTGATGAACACTTTGGCATTTGCCCTCTGTCAAACACACGATTGCCAGATGTTCCCGTCACAGATGTCGTTAAGACCAACGCCGACCATATCCGTTCTATGACGGACGATGAGTTGGCGGAGTTTATCGAGGATGTATTTGAAACCGGAAGGATTTCTGTTTTTGCTATTTATCCTGAGTTAACGAAAAACCGTTACGGGGCAGACTGGCTTAAACAGCCTTATAAGGAGGACACATGACGCTTGAACTCGGTGCGGTTTCTTTCGCAGTAGGATTCGTTGTGACATTCCTGCTGCGGTGGGCAATCTATTTGATTACTGGCGAATAATGGGAGGACACATGATTCCCTTTAGGGATAAAGTTAAATCAATGCTGTGGGATCGCGGCATATCTCTTTATCAATTCAGCGATGACACCGGAATTTGCAGAGAAAACTTTTTTTACAGCCGAGAATCCCACAAACATTGCCGATACATTCACATGGCAATTGCCTATTACTTTGACATGGATGTCGAGGAATTAGTTGAGGGAACAGATGCAGAAATTGATTGGTACGGCGATGCCGGTATATAAACTTTGGAGGATTAAAATGCCAATCCCTAATATGTACAACTTATCACAATGGAACTGGATGGCAGACAGAATCGGCGAAGGGTATCCTGTTTCAGAAGTTGCCGGATTTGTTGGGCTTTCCAACAAAACGGTTTTAAAAAATTTAGCTAGAATTGGGCGGCACATTCCAGAAAGCCAGAGAGCGCCGCTTGACAGTCTAAAGAAAGAATTTAACGACCTTTTCTATGACGATTCGCCAGATGTTTGCCCGCCGGGTAAAAGCGTACTTCGTGTTGACGAAGATGGAAACACAAAGACATACAAGACCATGAGCGAGGCGGCAAGAGACATTGGATCAAGCACAGGCAGAATTTCTGCGGCAGTAAAAAATCAAACAAAATGCCGTGGATACAGATTTTTCTTAAACGATATCAGTGAGGAGAAATTAAATGAAGACTGAAATTCTGAAAATCAAGGGCGATTGGGAAGAAGTAGTCAACGATTGCCGCACAACTGTTGGCAAAGAAGCGCTTGGCAAAGAACCCAGCCAGAAGTTTAAACGGTCTATTTTGATTTCTGAGCACAGTCCAATTCGCGATATTGCCATCAAGTGGAAATGGCGGAACATTAAATCTTGGGTTGCTACACATTGGGTGCGCCACAAGTGGGAGTGCTTTGTTAGAACCCAGAGAACGGATAGAACCGGCATTGATCGCGATGACCTTCCGCAGGCATCTCTTGTTGATTTTACCGGCGATGCAAATGTGCAGGCTTTGATTGACACCATGAGAAAGCGCTTGTGCCGTCAGGCATCTATTGACACCAGACACTACGCAGAAGACCTGAAGATTGCGATTCACGATAGGGAGCCGGAAATCAGCGATGTGCTTGTTCCCAACTGCGTTTACCGATGCGGATGCCCGGAGCCTGCTTGCTGCGGCACAGAGGGCAACAGCTATTGGGATAGACTGGTGAAGAAAACAGGCGGAGACATTGTAAACCCTAACGTTCAAGAGCGTTACGATTTGTACAATGCTATCTTCTGGGAGGGCAGAAAATGATTAAAGATTCTGGAAACAGAAGAGAATTTGATACCGGCGCTGTACGAGATATTCAAGAAGGTAAAGGCAGAATGGATTTGCTTCCGTGGTCTGCAATCATGGAAGTTTCCAAACACTGTGAAAATGGAGCAATCAAATATGGCGAACACAATGTAGACAAAGGCATCCCAACGCACTCTCTTTGCGACAGTGCTGCACGCCACTTGGCGAAGTATCTGGATGGATGGGAGGACGAACCACACTTGCTTGCAGCCGCATGGAATTTGCTGTGGGCGATCCAGATGGAACAGAAACATCCAGATTTAGTGGATACGCCCTGGAGGAATGTGTAGTGGAATGGACAACGATTCCGGTGCCGATTGACAACGAACAAGGAAGACGAAGTATTCTGGCAGAACTTGCAGAAGCGGGTCTGGTCGTTCATGTCATCAAGAAGAGAAAAGGAAATTCCAAGAACGCACCATTTGCACGATATATCGAATACGCAGAGAAAGAAGAACCAGAAGAGTAACCGCGCAAACCGTTTTGGATATGGGGGAAATATCTAAGACGGAGGTACATTATGAAGTACAAGTACACCATTGCACAGTTAGAGGAAATGGATTCCTGTAAGTGGTTGACAGACCACGAAAGAGATGTGTTTGATTTGTATTACAGACGCGGTTGGGCGATTGATGACATTGCCGCCGAGCTGTACTGCTCCCCCGGCAAAATAAAGAAAGACTTGCGAAGTATTAGAGACAAAACCAGAGGTCAAGATTTAGCTATCATGTAAACAACATATAGACAAGCAACAGCGGTGTTTTTGCTAGCATTCCTAGTAGAGACACCGCTGTTTTGCGCGCAAATGGCGTGTTTCAATATTATTTAGGAGAGTGATATTATGGCTGAATTTGCAAGCAAGGGCGTAGCTGGCAGTGGCCTTGGCCTTGGCATTGCCGGCACCGCGCTGGGTGTACTGAATGGCGGTCTGGGCAATCTGCTTGGCGGCGGCAACTGCGGCTGCCACGGCGGATGCAGCGAGGATCATTGGGTCAACCGCTATGAGGCAGGCCAGTCTGCTCGAATCGCAGAACTGGAGACTGAGGTGAAGCTGAGAGACGCTAACGTTTACACCATGTCTGAAATGAACAAGCTGCGTGACTATGTCGACCACAAATTCGATTGCGTCAACGCCAGCATTTCCGCTCAGAGTGTTGTTAATGCACAGGTCGCTGCAAACCTGAGTTGCATGCAGGGCAACATTGCCACCCTGATGGGCCTGACTAAGACCATTATCCCCATCACCAATGTTTGCCCCGAACCCATGCCGGCTCTGAATAGCTGGACTGCTCCCACCGCAGGAGCCTAACCAATAGCAAAAGGGCGGGGTAAATCCCCGCCCATTTTATTCTAAAAGGAGTGTGACTGATGGTAAGCATGGATAAAGTCAAGAGGGGCCTTGCAAGATATCTTGACGAAGAGTTTACAAACAAAATGACCGGATGGCAAAAGTGGGCGTTTGGCGTTGGATCTGCTATGCTGCTGGAGAACCTTGCGTCACTTAGCCAAAAATTCAAAAGCAATCCAATGGTCGAATATATTGGCCTGATGGACGATTCCGGAAATGTAGCGGTAGAACGTATTCACCAACAACTGCGGATACAAGCACAGAAAGGGCCGGTTACATTTGAAGTTCCAATGCTTGGCACGATCACGCTCAACGAAACCGATGTGGAAAAGCTATACAACTATATTATGCAGACATAAGGGGGGTGTTGCAATGGATGTTATTGGTCATATGATGAAGCTGTATGAAGAAGGCCTGGACGAACTGATGGGCGCACAGAAATACGCAAAGTGTTCCCATAAAGCAGAGTCTCAGGATGACAAGATGATGTACCGCAACATGGCAAAACAGGAACTGGATCATGCGCACAATCTGATTAAGTCGGGCGACAGAATGTTTGCCGGCGCAGACAGCATGGACTCTTTAAAGATGGTGTGGACAAGCCTGCGGCAGCACTTGATGGACTGGCACGCAGACATTGAGCACAAATTAGGATAAAAGAAAGACCCTCCGTTTGGAGGGCCTTTTCTTATTTGTACGGGTTGCTTTTCCAGGACTTATTAATAATTGCCCACAAATCTGCTTTTTGCTTGTTGCTTAAGTTGGTTTCCGTGTCCAAATACCGCTGCGCTTCTTCCTGCGTAGGTTGACCAGTAGAACTGCTGTTGTCATAGTCGTAATTCTGCTTCATAGCATAGTAATCGGCAGGACGCATGCCAACCTTTTCTGCGGCTTCGTATTTAGCATACTTTTCATTGGAATACTTGGGTGCAACGGATTTCTTGGCTTTGTAATCAGCGTAGCCGTACATGTCTGCAATAAACGCGGCTTTACCAGAATCACTCATGCCCTTGTAAGCAGCAGAGTTGATTGCTTCCTGGGCAAGTTTGTAACTGTTCTGACCCTTGGCTTTGGCATACTTGACGTATTCATTGGCAGTCAGATTTTTAGTTTCTTTGTTCACCGTAAAACTCTTGTCCGCCCTCTGAGGGAACACGTCACCACTTTCACCATTGTCGGCATTGTAAACACGCTGCAGTTCCTGCTCGACCTTATCCACATCTACTTCAGACATGTATGCAGGATTGAATAGATTGTTGGCGGCTCTTTCAATGGGATCGCCGGTGCTTTCCGTTCTGCCCCATGCATCAATGTATGGAATCTGCTGATAATCCCAACCGGGAACTTTCTGACTAACTTTACCAATAGTGTACTGCATGTCAGTAGACAAATCGCTGTTTTTATCGGTGTAGGTAGTAATGCGCTGTTCCTCACCAGAGCGTTCAATCTGTCCACCAAGAGTGGGTACTGCCTGAGTCAGATAGTTTGTCAATGCAGAAGTTACCAAGCTCTTTAAAACACTGCCGCCATTAAATGCAGCGTAAGATGCGTTATTGACCGTGTCATTCAAGCTCTGCAACATACTCAGCTCCAACATGGGAGCGGTAGCATTGCCCAGCGCATCAAAAACTTCAGAGATGGTCATCTTACCATTTAAGCCGGAGTTATACAGCTCTACGCCAACAAAGAACGGAATTGCTTCGGGAGCAAGCCAGTCAAGGGTAACAGACGTGCCGTCTTTCAGCTCCAAAGCATAGTTCTGATGACCAGTCAGCTCGTCAAAGCCTTTCTGTTTTTCGTCCTCGTCCTCGCCACCAGTCACCCAACCGTTGGCAACAGCCATTGCGCCCAGCTTCATTAATGCAACGCCAGTTAAACCAGAAGCCAACTGGTCAAGACCCTTAGAGATAGTTGCGGTGTCGCCGCTTTTAGCGCCACGAATGGTGTTGAAAATGCCAACGCCAGCACCAATAGGGCTATACTCTTCGGCCCTTACCAAGATGTTAGCGGGGGTGCGTTTAAAGGGAAGAACACCTTCGACCACATAGCCTGCACCGCGGACAACAGGATTGCTGCTTTCAGTCAGACTGCCAACTCTTGCAACGGCATCGCTAAAAGCATTTTTGTCATTGAAGGTATTTCTGAGCGCCTCGTTTGCGGCATAAGTTCTTGCTCTGTTCAACAAGTCGGGAGACGCATCTGCAATGCTTTTGCATCCGTTTGCCTTCAGATATCCAGCCAAGCTCTGCGTATAAATCATGCGCTTTGCCATCATATCTTCTGCGGCTAACAAGTCGCTGTTTTTGTCAGACAAAGTGTTGATAGTCTTTCCCAACAGCGTATCATCGCTAAAGGCGTGTGCCGCATTTTCAATGTCTTTTAAAGTAGAGCGATTTTCATTGTATTTGGTATTCTGAGAAAGAAAATCCTTAACGTTTGCCCAGTCAGCTTTTGCGTCTTTAGCCAATGAGCCAAACGGATTTGCACCAAGCAAAGACTTAGTCCGCTCCACTTTGTTTTCAGAAAATGCATTGTGCCCAATTTCTGCAAGTGCGCCAACGCGGTTCTTAATAG
>JAEIGA010001422.1_pt1 | contig 37462 bp, 57 predicted proteins | sample 9270691 | NCBI WGS metagenome assembly JAEIGA01 (sample SAMN17057246, study PRJNA624740) | gut metagenome | biome: biome; isolation source: fecal sample | host: Bos grunniens | place: China: Xizang | collected 2019
GATATGGGGTGAGGAAATGTATCTTGTAAACGATGATATGTCCATCTATCTGACCCGTGGTGACATTCTGTGCATGAATGTATCCGCTACGCAGGACGATAGCGGAGAGCCGTATGAGTTCCAGCCGGGTGACATCTTGCAGATGAAGATTTATGTCAAGAAGGATGCCGAGAATGTGGTCATGCAGAAGGACTTCCCTGTTCCTGCAAAGACTAATACTGTCGGCGTGTTCCTGACTGAAGCTGATACCAGAATTGGAGATGTTATCAGCAAGCCTACCGACTACTGGTATGAGGTGACTCTGAATCCCTATACCAATCCTCAGACCTTTATCGGCTATGACGAGGACGGCGCAAAGGTTTTCAAGCTGTTCCCGGAAGGTAAGGACATTACTACCGATGAGCCTACCAAGCCTGAAGATATCCCTGTGGTGGATGCTGACCTGAGTCTGCTGTCCTCCCGTCCTGTCGAGAACAAGGCTATTGCCCGTGCAATCACTCTGCTCAAGAATGACCTGACTATGGTTGACGAGCGGCTGACTGGCAAGATTAAGGCCAATCAGAAGAGCGGCGAAGCTATTGCTGAGAAACTGGCTGTTGAGAGAGCGAGAATCGACAATCTGGTTGCCAGCCCCACTCCCGGCGATTCTGAACTGGTAGACATTCGTGTTGGTGCGGATGGCGTGACCTATGGGAGCGCAGGAACAGCGGTGCGTGAGGCCGGAAAACTGGCGAAAGATGCTTTGGATGTTCCTGTCAACTGGACAGCGGGGCAATACTTAAACTCTGGTGGTGGCGAATCGCTTTTCGATTCGTATGAAACGAGCGATTATATTTCCTTGAGAAACAACCAGAGCAAGCACAATCTGAAAATTGATGTATATCTGAATAGTGCTACATATTGCATTCTTTACGATATCGACAAGAATGTGTTGGATACAATTTGCGGCAGTTCTGCATCCGCAGAGAAAGTGACAATTTACACGGCTAACACACAGGGTTGTGAATATGTGCGGCTGTCCAACAATGTAAACCACACTCCGAGTGTTGTTGTAACCGATATCTATAATTGCGGCGTGGATTTTGCACAGGCAAACGCATATGCAGAAGAGTTGTTTGGGAAAGTGGTTGCTGGCGTTTGTAAAAACCTTCTCAATCCAGACACCGTAACAACGGGAAGAATCCTCATTTCCAGCACAAACACATTCTATGAAATTGACAACGGCGTGACATCCGACTTCATTCCTGTTGATGGTGGCGGCACATATACCTTTAAGGCAGAAATGGCTGCGTTCGGTTTGGATATTGCAAAACTCACGGCCTATTATGACGAGGGGTATAATTTCCTTGGTTGTATTAGTCCGACTGCATACGAAGTGAGCGACAGACTGATTACAAAAACGGTTGTATTCCCACATGAAGCCAAATATACAAGGTTTAGCTACTTGGAGAACAGTTCCGATCTTCCGTATATGTTTGTGAATTGTGAAGAGTATCCCAACTTCTATTTGGAGTATGGCAAAGAGTATATTCTGTTCACGGAACTTGCGAGCGATGCAATCGGATTGCTGTTGAAGGGAAGTCAATCCCCCTTGTACGGCAAGACGATCATTTGGGACGGCGATTCCATTTGTGCAGGAAACGCTTTTGATGATGAAGCGGATGCGTGGGCTGGCAGAATTGCAAAAGAAAATGCAATGGCATATAAAAACTATGCCGTTGGCGGTGGCACTATCACGGAGAATGTGACCACAGATGGTGTTACAAAACATTCTGTTTGCAAAAACATTGATGCCATGTATGCTGATTATCCTGATGCTGACTATGTTATTATCGAGGGCGGCACTAACGATGCAGACCTGTTGGGAAGCGCACAGGATGCAGCACGATTTGGTAGTTTCTCTTCTTCTGATTTTGGCGGCAAATATGACGAAGACACTTTCTGTGGTGCGCTGGAGAGCGTATTCTATCGAGCAACGAAATACTGGAAGGGCAAGAAAATCGGCTACATTGTAGCACAGAAGATGGGTAGATATAGCGGTGGCTACACGCACGATGTCTGCAATCGCCGCGCTTACTTCGAGGCTGCAATCAAGATTTGCGAAAAGTGGGGAATCCCTTACTTAAACCTTTGGGACGGTTGCTATTTGAACCCGATGTTAGGTCATATGTATGACACAAGCAAAACAACGGAAGAGAACTGCGAAGCTGGTAGTATGTATGCGGATGGACAGCACCTTACTTCGGCTGGTTACGATTTCACGGCAGAGATCGTTAATTCGTGGCTGAAAACAATCTAACCAAAAAGCACCATCCTACGGGGTGGTGCTTCTCTTTTAGAAAGGAGCGATACTATGAGTTTGGAAGGGAATATCGGAGGCTCTTCTGAAGTAAATGCATCTCTTTCTGCAAATGGAAAGATTCATGGCAAGCTAGGACTTCCTGATATGATTCGTGGTTATAGTGCCTATGAAGTGGCAATTATCAATGGATTCAATGGCACAGAGGAAGAGTGGCTGGCATCCTTGAATGGTGGTAAAGGCGATACTGGCGAGTCTGCCTATGAGATCGCCGTGAAAAACGGCTTTGTCGGCACGGAGGAAGAATGGCTGGAATCCCTTCACGGCGAAAATGTTGAAACCGATGAAACCCTGATTATGGAGAACGGTGTGCTGCGAGTGAATACGGCGGACGAGGTGAGCGATAGTACACTTCCCATCACGGCGGCTGCGGTCAATGTTACTGTCGGCAACATCGAGGCTCTCCTTGAAACTATTTGATTCGAACGGAGGAATTAGCATATGAGCATTTCTGAACAGATTCTTAGAATCCAAAATGACCGAAACACCATGCGAACTAAGCTGGTGGATCTCGGTCTGGTGCAGTCCACCGCTGATCTGGATGACATCGCCACTGCGGTTAGCGGCATTGATAATCGTGGCGCAGTTTCCGCTACCGTGCAGGAGGGCGACACCTACACCATTCCCAAGGGCTACCACAACGGCTCTGGCACTGTTTCCGGCGTAAAGGGTGGCGGTAACTACACTTTGCAGGGCAAGAGCGTTACTCCCACCAAGGCGCAGCAGAACATCACTCCTGACAGCGGTTACTACGGTCTGTCCGAGGTGACTGTTGGCGCGATTCCCGAAAACTATCAGGACGTTTCTCCTGTGACCGCCGCTGCTGGTGATGTTCTGGCTACCAAGGTCATCGTGGACAAAACCGGCAAGAGCATTGCTGGTACGATGCCGAACAACGGTGCTGTTACCCAGACGATTAGCGTGGCTACTCCTAGCTACACCATCCCCGCTGGCTACCATAGCGGCACCGGCAAGGTTAGTGTAACCCCGGAAACCAAGACTGCAACGCCTACTAAGTCTGCGCAGGATATTACCCCCACCAGCGGCAAAGTTCTGAGCAAGGTTACTGTGAACCCCATCCCTGACGCATATCAGGACGTTACCGGCGTTACCGCAGTGGCGGCCAACGTGCTGGACGGCAAGTATTTCGTTACTTCCGATGGCACGCTGACAGAAGGTACTATGGCGAACAACGGGGCAATCAGCAAAACGATGGACGGTCTGTCTGCTACTTCCGTTACCATTCCTGCTGGCTACACTACTGGCGGCACTGTTAGCCTGACCAACGATATTGAAACACAGCTGGCGGCTATTTAAGGGGGTGCGCTTATGAGCGTTCAAGGCGAAATCGCGAGATTGAATAACGCAAAAACCGCGCTGAAAGAAGCGATTGTTGATAAAGGAGTTGCCGTAGACAATACGGCAACCCTTGATGAATACGCAAGTCTGGTCAGAAGTATTCCGTCCGGCTCTCCCGATGTGATCGAGAAAGATGTCAACTTCTGGGACTATGACGGCACTTTGCTGTACTCCTATACGCTGGATGAGATTCGGGAATTGACGGAGCTTCCTCCCGCACCTACTCCTAAGCATGACTTTTTGGAGTTCCAGAAATGGAACTGGACACTTGAGGGCATCAAAACATATATGCTTCCTCTTGATGTAGGTGCTATCTGGAAGCCGTCCGATGGAGCAACGCGTCTCTTCGTCAACTTTGTATCTGACGATGCAAAAAAGATGGAGTTGTACATCAACCAGTCGGAAAGCAACGGTGTTACTATTGATTGGGGCGACGGCACATCTCACGAAAGCGTTAGCGGCGCTGGCGCTGTCAGTGTTTCCCACGAATATGCTGCTATCGGTGATTATGTTATTGCCATAACTCCGGTTTCTGGAACATTTACTCTTGGTTGGAATGACGGTTCGGTTGGATTGTGTGGCGTATACAATGACGACCATGTCATGTACAATCGTGCGGCTGTCACTCAAATTTATGTTGGTGAGAGCGTAAGTGTTGGAAGTTATGCGTTTAGTTATTTTCATGAGTTGGTATATATTTCGCTTTCTGAAAATTGTACTCTTAATGGTATATGGGCACTAGGAAACACTACTAAACTGAGACACGTCAATTTCCCTGCATCTCTCGCAAAGATTCCAGACAGCTGTGTTAGAAGCAGTAGGGCGAGTGTTGTTAGTGCTGGCGAAAACACGGGTTGTGGTGCCAGCGTATCGCAGAGCGGCGCAATTAAAAGAACGTTTGCAATTACTGCAAACTGGAATGTTGGCTATGCTGCATTTGGATACAGCAGCTCCCTTCGCAAAATCGTTATCTTCCCGCCGGTAAAAAATATTGGAGGAGAGGGTTTTGCTAGATGTGTGTCAGTAGCGACCGTCGAACTTCACTCTGATATTAGGACTATTGCTGCTAGTTCGTTTGCAAATATGTATTCCTTGAAACGGCTTTGTTTTAGATCTACAACGCCGCCTACTGTGGCAAACGCAAATGCATTTAGTGGCATTCCCACATCCTGTGTGGTGGAAGTCCCTGCGGCTTCTCTGGATGCCTACAAGAACGCAACGAATTACAGCGGCATCGCCGCTCAGATGGTGGGGGTGTAATCATGCTGAAAACTGAAATTGTGACCTTCAACGGCAAAGAATACGTCCGCGCATGGTCTGACCAGAACATGATGGTCGAGCGTGACGGTGCGCTGTATGAAGAAGCCATTGATCCTATCGACAGCGGCAGAGCCTACACGGAAACTGACCAGCCTATCGTCCATGAGGGCGAAGCGGAAGAAGCGGAAGAAGCGGACTACATCGTCGCTTTGGAAAGGTTCGGTGTGCAATGACAAAGCAGGAACTGAGAGACAAGACTACTGCGGCAATCGTTGAAACCAGAACCGCACTTCAAACTGTGTACGATGCCCTGAATCACGGCCAGCAGAAGCAGATCGTAAAAGACCCGGCTGTGGCGGCGCTGTTTGAGCGATACGGCGTGGAGGTAGGCGAATGAACATCCTCCATTTACTCTGGATCATCCCCTTGTCCGGCATGGTGGGCTTTGTGACCTGTGCCATGCTGTGTATGAATAGAGGTGACGAATAATGACTCTTAAAGAAATGAAAAAGAAAGTGCTGGGCATGATTGAGGAACTTAATCCTGACAGCGACCTTCTGACAGATGACCCGGACATTTCTACTAAGATTAACGAGGTCATCAATCAGGTCATGTTTGAACTGGCACGAATGAAGAAGATTGCCCGGTATGTTGAGATGGAAGTCACCGAGGGCGATATGATTGAGTTTGCCGACATCGAGAAGAAGTGTGGCAACGAGGTCTATCAGATTGGCATGGTTGGTGGCGTGTCTGCCGTACCCAAGGCAAACGGCACTATCCTCAAGATTCTTGAGAGCGGCACAGCAGAGATTGACTGCTTTGTCTATCCTGAGAGAATCGGTGAGAAGACCAAGGACAACGCCTATGAGTTTGAACTGAGTGCAGATGCGCTTGAGATCATGCCCTATGGCATTGCAGCGGATTTGCTCAAGAGTGATGTTTCTTCCGAGTATGGCAAGGTCTATGCGGAGCGATACGAAACAATGCTTGCACGACTTGACCCCCGGTATCAGATGGGCTTTGTGACCATTGAAGGTGGGGTGTCCGTATGAGCGTATCGACTGGCGATCTGATTTCCAGAGTCTATAGTGGCTTCCGTGGTGCGGACTTCCGGGGCGAAGATGTAAACCTGATTCGCTCTCCCGACTGCCTGAATGTCTGGCGAGACTATAAGAAGATTGCAAGCATTGAAACACGCCCTAGTATGGAGCAGAAGATTTCCTTTCCTGCGCCTGTCTACGGCGTGTTTTTCTTTGGTGGTAAGATGCTTGTCCATAGCGGCAAAAACCTCTACAAGGTCACTTCTGGCGGTGCTAAGACCATTATTTATGAAGGTCTGAATCAGGCAGCAAGTGACGGCTTTGCCTATGAGGAAAAATGGTACTTCAAGGACGGCTCTCATTACCTTGTGTATGATGGTACGACTGTTGAGGATGTGGTGGGCTATGTGCCTACCACATCTATTGGTCGTAAGCCTAGTGGTGGCGGCACTATTCACGAAGATGTGAATATGCTATCTCCCCGGAGAATCAATACATTTGTAGCTGATAATGCCAGCTTTGATTTCGTACTTGATGCCATGAATCTTGATACCAACTTTGCTCCTATCGTTAAGGTGGATGGCGAAGTGGTGACGAGTGGCTACACGGTTGACTATGCTGCTGGCAAGATTAAGTTCACGAAAGCACCTGCCGCTCCCAAGACTGACGGACAGGACAATGTTTCCGTTGAGTTTGCGAAGACGGTTGAAAAGTACAAGGATGCCATCGTGAAATGCAATCTGTTGCAAGTCTTCGATAACAGAGTGTTCTTTAGTGGCAATAAGGACTATCCCAATGTGGTATGGCATTGCAGCCTGAATGATCCCACTTATGTCAGCGACTTGGACTTCTATCGTGAGGGCATGGATAGCGCACAAGTGAAAGGACTGGTAGCTGGCAACAACGCTCTGTGGGTGTTCCGTGAACCGTCCGAAGCCAATACCACCGTGTTCTATCACACGCCTACTCTGGATGACGAGTACGGAAAAATCTATCCGTCCACACATTCCAGTATCACGACTGGCTGTGTCGGCAAGGCAATCAATTTCAATGACGATATTATCTTCTTCTCCGAGCGAGGAATGGAAGGTATCAGCGGTGATGTCACTACGGAACAGGCAGTTGCGCATAGAAGTTCCCTTGTAGATCGCAAGCTGACTTCCGAAGCTGACTACAAGAACATGGTGCTTGCAGAGTGGGAAGGCTATCTGTTCGTGTTCATCGGTGACAAGGCATATCTGGCAGACTCTAGGGCAATGTTCCAGAATGCAAACCACTATGAGTATGAGTTCTTCTACTGGCAGCTTGAAAAGGCGGTTACTTGTGCCAAAGTGCATGAAGGTGTTCTGCATATCGGTTGTACCGATGGTGTATACACGCTGACCGGAAGTGCTGATTTGGAAAGCTATTGGGTGACTCCCAAAGATAAGTTTGATTGTCCTCACAAGCTGAAAACAACAAATAAACGGGGAAGCATTGCCGAAGCTACAGGCGATTTCTCCATTTATGCAAAGGTCGAGGATACCGACTTTGAGCATATCGTGTCGCATGAAAATGTGACTGACTATTGCGTTAGCAGAATCAAACGCAAGAAGTGGAAGGACATTCAGTTGAAGTTCTATTCGCAGACTAGATTCAGTCTGGAATCGGTCACGCTTGAGTCGTGGGTAGGCGGCTATATCAAGCGGTGAGGGGGGAGATAAATGGCTACACCTAACTATAGCGTAAATTACGAAGACAAAAGATTTGCCGATGTCGAAGCGGATAAAAAACAGGCGATCAGCGAGATTGAAAAGACCTATTCAGGAATGATTAACAATTCTGATGCGTATTACAACGCACAGATTGAGACTTCCAAGCAATGGGCAGAACAGCAGAAAGAATTACAGCAGGAGCAGACTGACTTTGCTATCGAGAAGATTGAGCATCAGAAAGAGAATACTCGTAAGGACTATCTCAAGGAGCAGTCTGGTGCGTATGTTGACTGGCAGAAGCAGAGCGGTGCTTACGGCGTAAACGCCGAACAGATGGCGGCTACTGGCATGGCTGGTACTGGCTATGCGGAGAGTTCTCAGGTCAGTATGTACAACACTTATCAGAATCGTGTTGCTACTGCCAGAGAAGCCTATGTCAGAGCGATTCAGAACTACGACAATTCGATTACCGAAGCACGGTTACAGAACAATGCGGCACTTGCGGAAATCGCTTATAACGCATTACAGACCCAGCTAGAACTTGCTCTTGAAGGCTTCCAGTATAAGAATCAGCTTATCATTGCGAAGACGGATGCATTGCAGTCGGCAGAGGACAGATATTACACTCGCTATCAGGATGTTCTTGAGCAGATCAACCACGAAAATGCTCTGGCAGAGGAAGTCCGTCAGTATAACGAGAGTCTGGCAGAGGAACAGCGGCAGTACAATAAGACCTATTCTCTGCAAGCTGCGGAATTGCAGTTGCAGAAAGACAAGTTCGCTTATCAGAAAGCGCAGGATGCAGCGGCAAAGGCGGTTATCAAAAAGTCTTCTGGCGGCGGTGGTGGCGGTGGAACGAAGAAGAGTTCTAGCCAAAAAACTACTGTCCGCAATAAGACCACAGGCAAGACAGGCAGCGACATCAAGGGTACTAGCACCACAAGTGCTGCTGACTATCTGAACAAGCTGATTGCTTCTGGCGCATCTAAGGACAAGGTTTCCAATGAGATTGCCATTGCGCTGAGAGAGGGTGCAATTACCGCGAAACAGGCGCAGAAGCTGAGAAGCACCTTTACGCCTAGAGGCTTGCAGTACTAAAGGGGGAAATTGCGTTGTCTAATTACTGGAAAAAGAAGCTGGACGAGTTAGAAAAGAGTAACGCCAAGTCCTCTTCTAGTTCGTCCAAAAAATCCTCTTCTAGTTCGTCTGGGAATTATTGGGACAAAAAGATGTCCGAGTTGGAAGAGTCGGAGAAAAAGATTGACCGGGACATTGCCCCGGTCAAGACTACTACCACCAAAAAGGAAAAGGAAGAGGATGACCGCAGTTGGTTTCAGAAGGGCGCATTTGATGACGGCTATCAGTTCGGTGATGTGACCAAGACTATTCTTGGCACACTCACCGACACTTCCGAGAATCTGGCTACAGGCGTTCTTGGCATGGGCGAAAAGGCTGTTGATGCAGGCGCATATGTTGCTGGCGGCTTGGGTAAGCTGTTCAAGGCTGACGATTTTGTGGAGAGAACGGAGCAGTTCATTTCTAAAGACCTTTACGATGAAGCGAAGATCGCAAAGAAAATCGTGCAGTCTGATCTCATTGAACGAGCAATAGGCGTTGATTCTGAAGACTCCATCTTTGGCGAGAAGACCGATTCTCTGATGCAGTCTGCTGGTCAGTTGGGCGGCACAATCGCTCTGCAAGCTGTGGGCGTTCCTTGGTTCGTTACGACTGGCCTGACTAGCTTTGGCGGCGAAGTCGAAAGTGCTTTCAATGAGGGAGCAACCTACGGCGAAGCTGGTCTGAGTGCTGCCATTACTGCCGGAGCGGAAATGCTGACGGAGAAAATCTCTGGCGGCATCAGCTTTGGCGGCAAGACTCTGGACGATGCTCTCACGAAGCAGATTGCCCGTGGCATTTCCGACAAGACTGTGCGGACTCTTACTAAGCTGGGCGTTGATATGGTTGGCGAAGGTGCAGAAGAAGTCCTGTCTGGCACTATGAGCGCAATCGGTCAGAAAATCACTTATGCAGACGACAAGGAACTGACTGAACTGTTCTCCAAAGAAGAAGCATGGGAATCCTTTGTCGGCGGTGCTGTCCTTGGTGGCGGCATGAGCGGTGCGAATGTTGTTAAGTCTGCGAAGCGTGGCGTTGACTACGCTTCCGGTCTGACCGAGAACGAGCAGAAAGTTGTAGATAAGGTCTTTGAAGACAGAGTGAAAGAAGCCGAGAAGAACGGCACGATCTCTGAGAAAGAGAAGTCTAAAATCTATGACGAGGTTCTGAACGAGATGGAGAGAGGCGGCATTTCCACCGACACCATTGAGGAAGTGCTGGGCGGTGATACCTACCAGAACTATCAGAACACCGTCAAGAACGAGGATTCTCTGAGAGAAACCTTCAACGAACTTAACAAGATGAAACAGGGCGAGATGACTGGTGAGCAAATTGACCTGAGAAATGAACTGAAAGAGAAGTTGAAGGAACTGGACAGCAAGGGTGAGCGCAATCAGCTTAAATCTCGGTTGGGTGACGAGGTTATGTCCTTGGTACAGGGTGACAGACTGATTGAAAGCTACAACGAGCGATCCAGACGAGGACAGGCATTTGAAGCTGACCTGACCAAGTATAACGATAATCAGAAAGCCGTTGTCCAGAAAGCGATTGACAGCGGCATCCTGAATAACACAAGAAGAACGCATGAGTTTGTGGACATGGTTTCTAAAATCTCCGCAGACAAGGGCGTTCTTTTTGATTTCGCCAATAATGCCAAGCTGAAAGAGTCTGGCTTTGCTATGGACGGCAAGACCGTCAACGGCTTTGTCACTAAGGATGGCGTTACTCTGAATATCGACTCTGCGAAGTCTCTTAACTCTGTTGTGGGACATGAGATCACTCATGTTCTGGAAGGTACTGAACTGTACACGGCATTGCAGTCCGCTGTGGTTGAGTATGCCAAGACCAAGGGTGACTATCAGGGCAGATACGATTCTCTGTCTGAACTGTACAAGGACATCGAGGGTGCGGACATTGATGCTGAACTGACTTCCGACTTGGTTGGTGACTATCTCTTTACCGACTCTGACTTTATCAACAATCTGTCTGTGAATAACAGAAATGTGTTCCAGAAGATTTACGATGAAATTAAGTATCTGTGCAAGGTTGCCACGGCTGGCAGCAAGGAAGCACGGGAACTGGAAAAGGTCAAGAGAGCCTTTGAGAAAGCCTATAAAGAGGGCGGCAAGGCACAGACTGATACAAAGTATTCTCTTGGCTACCATGCTGGCGATTTGGGCAAGGCAGAGTCTTACATCGAACAAGGCGGCTATAGAAACACAGGACACTTTGGTACTGGCACTTACTTCGTAGGCGATGAAGCAAAAATCAGCGATTCTTCCTACGGCAAGAGACCTCACCACGCAGTTGAGTTCGACAACTACAACTTGTACAAAATCCGCAACGACAAGGACGGATACGACCTTCACGATCAGTTAAGAGTCATTGACGGCGGTTATACTTCGCAGGAATTTCTTGATGCGGCAAAGGCGAAAGAAATGAGAGCCAGCAGTCTTCGTAGTTCGGCATGGGAGCGAGCAGAAGACTATGACAATCAAGTCTGGAACGATGAGTTTGAAATGTTAGTTAGTTCTGATTATATCGGGGCGAATATTCGTGCTTTTACTGAGGTTGCCAACGAAAACGGCGTTGAAATCCAAAGCTATGATGAGTGGTTTGCGGAGCAATCGCTTGATGAATCCGATTATGACTATTACAAGTCAGAATATTATGATTACCTGAAAGAAACGCTTGAGTCTGTAGATAGCGAGAAGAACAAGGGATATGACAAGTTCCGTGATGCTTACTTCCATCTGTGGTTGCGCTTCGGTCAGGATAATGTAAATCGTGCCTTGCAGGATGTAATCGAATACGATGCCAAAATGGATGCAAGTGATCACGATGCGAAACGAAAAGCGGACTCTCTTGCTACTGTTTTCATGAAGTCCTTGGGTTATGAGGGCATTGATGTTCGTGGGTCTGGATTGGATAACACGACTTATGGCTCTGTTATCTATGACTTGAAGGGCGATGACCTTGCAAAGAAAAAGGCAATCGGCACAGCGAAGTTCTCCATCTCCGACTCTGACTATCTGGATGCGGTCAATCGTGGCGATACAGACAGCGCACAGATGATGGTAGACGAAGCCGCAAAGGCGGCAGGCTACACCGTCAAGGCGTATCATGGCACAGCTAGAAGTGACCGAGTTGGCAATGTGTTCCTGCCTGAAAGAGCGACATCCGGGCCTATGGCTTTCTTTACGGATAGCAGAGAAATTGCGGAAAACTATGCAAGGGACAAGGCAGACACTTCTCTCGCTTATGATGAAGAATACACCGACTACTATTCGCAGTTCCGTGTTAATCGGAATGGAAAGAGTATCAAAGTACAAGACCTGTGGCGCAGTTTGCCTTTCGCAGAAAAGCAGAGATTGAAAGAAGCTGGCAAGCATATCACTTGGGACGAGGACATGGAGAACATCGTTTGGGACGATGATGCTACAAGAGGACTCGGAAATTGGGATGCTTACACGCTGAATGAGCATAAGGGCAATGCTATTGAAGCATTGATTGACTGCTGGCTTGAAAGCGGCGAGTTGTACAACAACGAGGGTGACTTCATTCAGGTTTTGGAACTGGCTGGCATTAATGGTGTGGAGTATCGTGATCCTGATGCCAGATACGAGAAAGTGTATGACGCTTATCTAAAAATCCAGAATCCGTTCAATACCGCTACGGTTGACGAGAGTTTTGTTTCCGGCTTTGAAAAATGGTACAGTCAGCAGCCAGAAGGAAAGTATGAGCGTGACACCGCTTCTGCGGATATGTGGGACAAGAACAGTCAGACCGCAGAAAAGTTCATTGCGAGAGTCCGTTCTGATATTGAGGGCGGCACATCCTACGCTTGGACTTCTATTCCCGATTCCGTTACCGACTATTTGAAGTCTTTGGGACACGATGGCATCCAAGACACGGGCGGCAAAAACGGCGGCGAAACCCATACTGTCTGGATTCCGTTCTCTTCCGAACAAGTCAAGTCTGCCGATGCCATTACCCGTGATGATAACGGCAATGTTATTCCTCTGGCAGAGCGATTCAATCCCGGAGAAGTGGATATTCGCTATTCCCTGTCCAACGAGGGCGAACAGACTCCCCCTGTCGGCAAATACAATGTATTCGGCAAGGACATTGCGCTAGAAACCGTTGCAGAAAATGCAACAGTTGAGGAATCCGCTCCTGTGCCTGAAACTGAGCCTGTTCAGGAAGTCGCTCCTGTGGTTAGTGCAGAAAACGAAACAACCACTATTGAACACTCCGTTTCCGACCTTGTTGACATTGCGAAGCAAGCCAGACGAGAGAACATGAGGGGCGCATACACACACAATGGCAAGCAGTATCTAAGTGATGGCAGCTTTATTGCTGAGTTCAACGCCGTTGACGAAAGCCTTGAGCAGAGCAATGACTTCCCCATCAAACAGGCGATTAAAGAACTGGACGAGGCGTTTGCGAGAAAGGTTGAGGGGAATTACGATCTCCACACTTCCGACACCAAGGGCTTTGTTAAAGTCGGCAATTCCCTGTTTGGCACTAAGCGAGTAAACGCTATTATTCGTGCGCTTGAAAACCCTGTGTTCTCTATTGCCAATGTTCATGGTGGGCATGAAGCACTTGTAGTTACGGGCGATAACGGCAGAGCGGTTTTGATGCCTGTGAGAGCAAGCGGCAACGCATACCTTGTGTATGAAGCACAGCCTATTGCTGATGCTGCTACATTCCCTGATGACCTTGCTCCGACTGAGTATGATACCGAACAGTTTGACAGTCTGACGGATGCTGATGCTCCCCCGGAGATTGAAGCACCGTACACCGAGGACGAGGAAGTTACCGTTGATGACCCGTTTGAGGAAAGAGATTGGCACGATGTAGGCAACAAGAAAGTCAAAGCCTATATGTACGAAAACCCTGAAGTGAAGCCGTTCTTCCAAGCAGAAGCAAAGGTTATGCTTGGCGAACTGCGAGACACCACTAAGGGCGAAAGATGGTACAACGATAAGCTGTACTATGAAACTGGTGGCGAAGAGGGATTTGGTGGCACGAAGCGGCATACATCTGATGATATTGCCTATCTGCTTGACGAGGGCGGCTTTACCTATGCCGAAATCGAAAAGGGCTTAAATGCCATTATCGAGGATAACGGGGCAGAGAATATCGCTGCCGCAAAGCGCATTGAGTTTATCCTGAACGATAGACTGCTGAACGGCTATCAGGACTTCTGGATTGACTATGTAAATCCTCCTGACCAGAACTATATCAATCTGCTAAACGAGAAGCAGATCACAGAGTATTCCAAGGAATCCTTTGATGCTTTCATGGCAGAAGCAGACAAGTATGCACCGCCTATTTCCGAGGAAATTGCCGAAGAGCCGATGGTAGAAACGAACATTGGCAAGATGCCGCTCCCGGAATATCGAGATATGATTGCCCAGCAGCGTGGTTTCGATGACTATGCGGATATGCGTGGTCAAGGTACGATGCTTGGAAACAGTTATGACACAGATGATATTGCCCCGGTCAAGGAAACTTCCAAACCGAAGCCTGAAGCCTACGAAGCTATCAAGCCGAAGAAGGAAAAGCATCATAAACTTATCCGAGTGGACGAGGGCGAACATACCGCAAAGGTTATGGTGGAAGAGCCTGAAAACACCAAGAAGAAGCGCAGTCTGTGGTCTAGGGCAAAGGAACTGGTCTTGGACAAGGGCATGGTCTTTGAAAACCTTTCTTTGAAGACTGGCAACGATGAAGTTCAGGCAAGATTCCATTCTATCCGCAATGCCGAAACTAAAGCGCAGCGGAGAATGGACAAAGCATTGAAGCCTATTGTCGATAAGGTCAACAAGTCTGGTAAGACTCAGGACTTCTACAACTACCTCTACCACCAGTTGAATGTAGACAGAATGACTCTGGCAGACCGCTATGACGATGTTCCGAACAAGCCTGTGTTCGGCAATGCTGTCACGGCAAAAATGTCTCAGGAGGCTGCTAGAAAGCTGGAAAATGCAAATCCTGAGTTTAAGATTTGGGCTGAGGATGTCTACAACTACAACAGACAGAATCGTGAGCTTCTGGTTGAGGGTGGCGTAATCTCTAGAGAGGTTGCAGACCTGTGGGAAGAGATGTATCCGCACTTTGTTCCTATCCGCAGAGCAGGAGATACCGGGCTGAATATCAATGTTCCTCTTGATACTGGCAGAACTGGTATCAATGCTCCTATCAAGAGAGCAACGGGTGGAAGCAGAGATATTCTTCCCCTGTTCGACACGATGGGACAGCGCACGATGCAGACCTACAAGGCGATTGCAAAGAATCGCTTTGGTGTTGAACTGAAGAACACGCTGGGTACTACCATTGCTGACGAGTCGGTTGATGTCGATGATGTCATTGATAGCGTTGATGCTCACGAAGAACTGTTGCAAGAGGGCAAGAACGGTCAGAATCCTACCTTTACTGTGTTCGAGGATGGCAAGAAAGTCACCTTTGAGATCACCGAAGAAATGTATTCTGCCATGAAGCCCACTAGCGAAGTTCTGGCATACACCAACAAGCCCCTGAATGTGGCAAACAACATTCGCCGTGGCTTGCTGACCGAGTATAATCCCACTTTCCTGCTGACTAACGCCATTAAGGATACTCAGGATGTTTTGGTAAACTCCAAGCATCCGAAGAGAACTTATGCAAGCTATCCTAAAGCAATCTCTGAACTGATTGGCAAAAATGGTCGTTGGTATCAGGAATACATGGAAAACGGTGGTGAGCAGCTTACCTACTTTGACAAGGAAACGAACACCTTTACCAAAGAGCCGAGTGCCTTTAGAAAGGTGATTGGCTTCCCTCTGGACAAAATCAGCGATGCCAACAACTTCATTGAGCGCATTCCTAGAATGGCAGAGTATATTGCAAGCCGTGAGATGGGCAGAAGCATTGATGTCTCCATGCTGGATGCCGCAAGAGTTACTACCAACTTCCAAGCTGGCGGTGACTTGACGAAGTTGCTGAACAGAAATGGTTTTACATTCCTGAATGCATCCGTTCAGGGCGCAGTCCAGCAAGTCCGCAATGTCCGTGAAGCAAAGGCCAACGGACTCAAGGGCGCAATGGGACTGGCGGCGAAGATCGCTCTTGCCGGACTTCCCTCTATGCTGCTGAATCATCTTCTGTGGGATGATGACGAAGACTACGAAGAACTGTCCGACTATGTGAAGCAGAACTATTACATTGTCGGCAAGTACGGTGACGGTAATTTCGTCCGTATCCCCAAGGGCAGAGCATTGGCTGTCATCCAGAACGCTTTTGAGCAGATGGAGAACATGATTACCGGGGACGATGAAGCTGATTGGGGTGCTTTCGGCAAGTTGGTTATCAGTAACCTTGCGCCGAACAATCCTCTGGATAACAACATTTTCGCTCCTATTGCTCAGACATTGGGCAATGAGACATGGTATGGCGAAGACCTTGTGCCTACCAGACTGCAAGACTTGCCTACTGCGGAGCAGTACGATGAAACCACCGACTCTATCAGCAGATGGTTGGGTGAGCGGTTGCCTATCAGTCCGTACAAAATCAATTACCTTCTGGATCAGTACAGCGGTGGTGTTGGCGATGTGGTGTTGCCGATGCTCACTCCTGAAGCTGAGAGAGGCGATGATTCTCTGGCTGGCAATACGCTTGCACCGTTGAAGGATAAGTTCACCACGGATAGCGTTATGAAGAATCAGAATGTATCTGACTTCTACGACATTAAGGATGAACTGACTATGAACGCAAACGGCAGCGATGCAACGGATGATGATATCCTGATGTCCAAGTACATGAACTCCGTTGGCTCTGACCTGAACGAACTGTACAAGCAGAAGCGTGAAGTCCAGAACAGCACTCTTTCCGATGCTAATAAGTATGCTCAGGTGCGAGCAATCCAGAATCAGATTGTCGAGTTGACCAAGCAGGCTCTTGACAATTATGAGAACATCGAGCGTGACGGAGACTATGCTAACATCGGAGAAACATACTTCCAATGGTACAAGCCGGAAGAGGGAGAACCTTACTGGCGTAAGCTGACCGAGACTCAGAAAACAAAGTACCTTGTCACAAAAGATGCTGGCAATGCCAACTATGCCACCGATGGCACGGTGCATTACAGACGGGACGAGGATGGCGAGTGGACGAAGATCAGCGACAAGCAGCTTAAACGGCAGAATGAGGTTACACGGGAACTTGGCATTACCCCGGAGGAATATTGGAGCAAAACCGATATTTCGTTCATGCCGATGTCTGACGGCGAGTATGAGTATGCCTATGACAATCCTGAAAACTATTCCGTTGCAAAGGCTGTGGGCGGTTATGATGCGTATAGAACCTATTCAAAGGATTTGTATAACATCAAAGCCGACAAGGACAAAAACGGAAAATCTATCAGCGGTAGCAGAAAAGAGAAGGTGCTTGATTACATCAACAATCTTGATGCTGACTACTACACGAAGATTATTCTGTGGAAGAGCGAGTATACCTCCGATGACAGCTACAACAGGGAAATCATCGAATATCTGGACAGCAGAGAGGATATTACCTATGAGGAAGAAGTGACCATCTTGAAAAAGCTGGGCTTTGAAGTTTCCTCTGACGGCACAATTTCTTGGTAAACGGGGAGGGCGGCAACGCCCTTCCCTTTTTTATAAGGGGGGATTGATATGAGCAAGCAGGATAGGCAAGGTGTAAGAACGGCTGCTGATCTGGAACGCAAGTATAGTTTCGGACGGACTTTCGCAGATGTTTACGGACTTGTAGCTGATGCACAAAAGGCAATCGAGGAAGTAAACAAGGAGTTTGAATCGCTAGACTCCGAGGGTATTTTTAATCGGCTTACCAACTATGGCGAAATCCAAGGCATCTACCGAGAGAATGACCAAATCTATATCAATGCATCGTATATCAAGACTGGCACAATTTCTGTCGGTTTGATTCCAAATGAGGTTGCTAGGACTAGCCAAATCCCTACTGATGTATCACAGCTTGGCAATAACGCAGGCTACCTGACCGAAACAGGCGTTACTTCAATCGTTGACGGCATGATTACGACAGACTATATCAAAGCACTTGGTTTGACTGTGGACTGCGTAAAGCTAGGCGGCAACATGGACTTGTATGAGACTCTGGATAGCGACAAAGTAATTGGTCGGTTGGGTTATTCAACAGTCACGGTTGATGGAAAATCACAAGTTGCGCTAGGTTTCGTCACCGAGAAATACTGTAGCTACTTTGCTTCCGTTGGAGCAATGTATCTTGCTACAGAAGCTGGTGTCTTGATGCAAGCAAATGACAACATCGACTTGTATTGCGACTACCTAAAGCTGAATGGTACTGCTGTTTCTGTTCTGATATCTGACGAGCGGAAAAAGAAAGATATCGACTACGATGTGAACGACAAACTGGTTGCGCTTTTCGATGCGCTCAAGCCAGTCTCTTTCAAGATGCTAGACGAGAAGTGCGACAACGGACAGCAGCATATTGGATTCATTGCGCAGGATGTTATGTCTGGAGTCGAGAGTGCTGGACTAGGTGATGCGCTTGTGGTAGCCGATTACAAGGGTTTCTATACTCCGAACTATTGCGAAATGATTGCCGCTCTTGTGGCGAAAATCCAGCAACTTGACGCAGAGATTAAGGAGATGAAAGCAAATGGATGAACTGATGAAGAACTTGAAGGAAGCATACGATCTTCTGCGGCTAATCCCTGTGAGTGATACCGCTGTCGATGCGATGTATGCTGCCCGTGTGAAGATGCGCAAAGCATTCCAGCTTGCGGAAGCATTGGAAGCAGAAAAGGCGGTTGCCGAAAATGATTGAGTTTACCATTGAGGAACTTACAAAGTATGGACTGATTGCCACGCTAACTGGCATGACGGTCATTCAGATTACGCCTATCAAAATCAATCCGTGGTCTTGTATCGCAAAAGCAATCGGCAGAGCAATCAATGGCGAGGTCATTGAGAAAGTCGAAAATCTGGAAAAAGAACTTGTGTCCATGCGAAACGACATTGACGAGAGAGCCGCCAAAGATTGCCGTGTCCGTATTCTGAGATTTGGCGATGAAGTTCTGCACGACAAAAGACACACCAAAGAGCACTTCGATCAGATTTTGCAGGACATCACAGAGTATGACAAATATTGCGAATCGCACAAAGACTTCAAGAACAACATGACTGTAATGACCACGGTGCATATCAAAGACACCTATGAACGGTGCATGGAAGACAGAAGTTTCTTGTAAGGGGATGTTCCTATGAAGAGATTGGCTAAACCACCTAAAGGACAGATGGCACGGCGATTGGTCTATTACTGCATTGCGGTATTATCCGTGGTCACGGTATGGGCGATGGTCACAAAGACTGTTACCCCATCCGTTGACCTTGCGGATGTGCTGACATTCGTTGCCGCCGTCTTTGGCGGTGAACTATTAGCGTTGTTGGTCAAGAGGGTATTTGCAAAACCTAACGAGGAGGATTCACATGAAAATTATTCTGATGAAACTGTCTAGTCGTAAACTCTGGATGGCGATTGCTGGCATTGCTACTGGTATCGCTATGGCATTCGGTGCGGAAACTACCGAGATTAGTTCTGTAGCTGGTGCTGTGACCGCTTTGGTGTCTGCGGTGACTTACATTGTGGTCGAGGGCAAAGTCGATGCAGAGAGCGTTAAAAACGCCATTATCGAGGTGCAGGAAGGTATTGAAACTATCGAAGGGACTGATCCTGAATGACAGCAAACGATGTTCTGAGAATCGCAAGAGCAGAAGTAGGGACAAAAGAAAAGCCTACGAACAAGGTCAAGTACAACACATGGTATTACGGAAAGGCTGTTTCTGGCTCTGCCTATCCGTGGTGCATGGCTTTTGTTATGTGGGTATTCAATCAGGCTGGCATTGAGTTGGGTCTAAAGACTGCAAGTTGCACAGCACTTGAGGACTACGCCCGGAAGAAGGGCCATCTGGTGAAGAAGAACTTCCAGCCGGGAGATATTGTCTTCTATCAGTTCGACAAGGACTCTGCCGCAGATCATACAGGCATCGTGGAGTCTGTGACTTCTACGACCGTTACTTGTATCGAGGGCAACACCTCTGATGGTGGTAGTCAGTCCAACGGCGGCGAGGTCTGCCGTAAGACTCGCAAGCTGAGTCTAGTTAGAAGCGCATATCGGCCTAATTACGGCGGCTATTCTCTGACGGACTTCATCGAGGATGTCCAGAGGATTACTGGTTCTAAGGTGGACGGCATTGCCGGGAAAGAGACTCTTGGCAACACCGTCACGATCTCCGCTGTGCTGAACAGAAAGCATCCGCTTGTGTATCACATTCAGATGCGGTTGAAAGTGCTGGGCTATAATGTCGGCTCTGTTGATGGCATAGCCGGGGGCAAATTCACAGCAGCAGTCAAGGCTTTCCAGAAGGATAACGACTGTACTGACGATGGAGAAGTCACGGCAAGAGCAAAAACATGGCGAAAGTTGCTGGGAATGTAACGGTTGGTTGTTGACAAAAATTCCATATTATTGTAGAATAATAAAAGACGAGGGGCATCGTCGCAAAAGGAAGAAGGGCAGAGCGGAGAAATCCGTCCTGCCCTCTTTTTTTATGCCTTGATCTCGTCAAGCAATTCGCTGATGGTGTATGCCTTTAGCATCAGGGCAAGGCGTTGTGCCTTGTCTGTTGAAGCATCGTGCATCTCAATAGCTTCGTCCAATTCTGCTTGGAGATAGGCGATGATTTCTTCTGCCGTTTTCATGTCCTCACCTCCTATATACATCTTGTGCGGTTTGATGAATAGCACCTGACAAGGTGTATATGCGGTGTAAAAAATTACAACCGCAGATATACTTCCAGATGGATTGCCTTTTCTTTGCTTCCCACAGGCGGCGCACTATACTCAATGCGGTCAACTATTGTGCGGAGCAATCTGTTGGCATCTTTGTTTGACACAGCAGGATCACGCAATGCAGCGATTGCTTGTTCTAGTGTTACGATTTTCTCTGCATAGTCAACATTCTTTGGCATAGCAGAACGGGCTAGGTGCAATTCTTTTTCGCAAGCATCCATCTTTTCTCTCAGTTTAGCATTACGGCGATCAAAGACGGCTTGTGTGTACTGCTTTGTTTCCAATAGTTCGTATTGGTTATCCTCCTGCTCACGATAATCTTCCATCTGCTTGACCAGCTTTGCGATTCTGCGTTTCTGGATAGCGGCGGCATCACCGTCACCGTTTTTCAGCTTTGTTTGCAATTTAGGAAGTTCAGACTGTTCTAGTGCCACAATGACTGCATCTACGACTTGCGAAGCGATTGCGCTTTTCGTGCATTGTGGTTTGTGCGGACACATATAGCGAGTCCGGGCGATTTTGGATTTGCGAGAAATCATTACTCTGTTGCACTTGGAACAGACTAACAGACCAGCCAATACATTGACCAAATCGTTTTCCTCCGACCATGTTCGGGGGTTATTTTTTAGCCTGTTCACAGCAGCATCAAACAATTCCGGGTCTATAATGCCGTCATGTTTACCCTCAGAGATAATGACCTCATCTTCTGGGCTTTTCTTCATTCTTCGTACCTGAACACCATCCTCAACAACAGTAACGGTATGTCTGTTATTGAATCTTATTTTGCCGATATAGTGTTCATTTTTCAGCATTTCACGGATGGACTCTCTAGCCCATTTCTTTCCGTTAGGTGGTCTGAATCCGTAATCGTCCATTCTGCGAGCCAGCGCACCTAGAGACAAGTCCTCATTCACATACCAGCTAAACATGAGCCGCACAGCATCCGCATCCTCATTCGCTTCCAGAACCCAATCTCTGCCTATCTTTTTTCTGTCGAATCCATACGGCGCAGTTGGGGATGTGTAGCATCCTCTTTTAGCTGCGGCTACTCTGCCTTGCCACAAAACTTCCTTTGTGTATTCCAGATAGTCGTTACCACGCAGAAGTTCATCTTGGAAGAACTTGCGTTCCATCTTCTTGTTAAGGTCGTAGGTCATCATCGGTGTAGCGATAAGTGTTGAAGTGAAACGGAATGAATCAATCACTTTGGCGCAGTCCGATAAATCACCACGGGAAAGCCGGGAACAATCCTTGACGAGAACTCCGGCAATGGCTGGACTTTCAATTTGTGCCAAAACCTTTTGTACTTCCTCACGATCTGCAATAGATTCGCCTGATACAACTTCCCTGTAAATGTTTTCTTCTGGAATCTTACTGCCGAACTCCCTAACTGCGTGTTCTTGCAGCATGGTTTCGTGCTTGGCTAGGACTTCTTCCACGGTTTCGTTTGGGTCATCCTGCCTTGATTTTCTCAAATACATTAACCAATTAGATGCCATGACATCTCCTCCTTTTTTGTGTTCGACAAATTTCGATGGAAAGCACCACCTCCTTTGGTGTATAACAGTTGGCAATAATTGAGGGTTGTTTATTGGACAGTTTCCAAAGTATGATAAATTCTGACAATAGAACAATTGTTTGCCCCGGATGATGAAAGGATGATTCCCCATGAAAGAAAAGTACATCAAAGAAATCAACGAATTTGTAAGCGGATTAGATGAAAACCAACTTCTCTACATACTCACTTTCATCAAGAAACTCTTCGGAAGCCGTTAAAGGCTTCTTTTTTTATGTTTCTGCGAGACTCTTCACAAGGTCTTTCACGATTTTGCGCTTGGCGGCATCCAATGTTTTGAAGTCCTCAAACAGATCACTCAGGTCTTCGTCCATAATCATTTCAATGTGCCGCTCTGCCATTCCAGCAGGATTATTTTCAAGTTCTTCTTCCCATCCCATCAGATAAGGAATGCTGACATTCAAGGCATCGGCTAGACGAGCGATAATCTTCTGGCTGCATGGTCTGCCGTTTTCAATCTTATTGATTGATGTCCTTGAACTATATCCCATACGCAAGGCGAGTTGTTCTTGCGAAAGCCCCAATTCTTCCCTACGCAACCTTACTCTATCAGCTAAAGTCATAGGACAGCCCCTCCTTCTTTTTTACCTTATTATATGCCCGGTAGACAAAAAATGCAACATTTTTGTAAATTGGTGTTGACAAATCGGTCAACAGGGGCTATACTACAAAATGTAGACAGAAATGACTACAAAACCAACTATGAACTACAATAGAAAGGGGTGGGCGTTTTTGACTAATTCAGAACTGCTCAAAAAAATTATTGATGAAAGCGGACTAAAAGTCGGTTTCATCGCTGATTATGTCGGCATTTCCCGTCAGTTACTTTGGAAGAAGGTAAACAACCTGACTCCGTTCAATCAGTATGAAATCGACAAAATGTGCGATGTCCTGCGAATCACAAGTCTCCGGCAGAAAGAGTCTGTTTTTTTTGCCAAGATGTAGACAAAAATGTCTTCAATGGAGGGCAAGCATGACAAAGACTATCAAGCATGGTAACTGCACCATAGTCATCCATCGTCCAGACCTGACGAAATCAGAAAGGGAAAGACGAGAACGAGCGGTAATGGATGCGCTAGAAACGATATGTAAAAAGGAGACTGCACAATGACCGGATTTGAGACTTTCATTTATACGCTGGGATCGCTCACCTTTGCGATTGCTTGCACGGCAGCAGCTATGTGGCTGATTGACCGCATTGAGGAGGTCAGAAGATGAGCAAGACCAGAAACCAGAAGAAGCGCAACAAGGAAGAGTTGTTCTTCTATATCACCGTGGCGATTTGGCTCTGCACCATTATCTATGTTCTGTGTGGGAGGGCTTGCTGATGTGTGATGCCTATAACCAATGGAAAGTGCGAGAGCGTGAAGCGGAGCGGTGGCTGACCAAAAGACCTATCTGTGATGACTGTGAAAAGCCTGTTCAAGACGAGACTTTCTATCTCATTAACGGCGAGTGCATTTGCCCTAGCTGCATGGAGAACTACAAAAAATGGACGGAGGATTATGCCGAATGAAAAAGAGTGAGAGATACCAGATGGCGATGTTTGCTGTTGTTGGTGACGAATCCATTAAGGCAGAAGATAAACTGGAAATCCTTGAAATGCTGATGGCTGACAAGGGCGTTGCAGAGTGGTGTGAAAAGGGGGAAGCGAACAATGCCGAGTCTGTATAAAATCGACCAGCAGATTCTTTCCTGCTGTGATGCCGAAACCGGGGAAATCATTGATCCTGAAATGCTGGATGCGCTTCTGATGGAGCGTGATACCAAAATCGAGTCCGTGGCTTGCTGGATTAAGAATCTGGAAAGCGATGCTCTGGCTTATAAAGCCGAGAAGGAAGCATTTGCCGAGCGTGAAGCACAGGCCAAGAAGAAGTCGGACAGTCTGAAAAAGTGGCTGGCACAGGCTCTGAATGGCAATAAGTTCTCTACTGCTAAGTGTGCCGTCAGCTTCCGCAAGAGTGAGTCCGTGGAACTGGAAGAGTCTTTTGATGTGGCACACATTCCTGCCGAGTACCTGAGTGTGAAGACCACCTACACGCCGAACAAGACGGCTATCAAGGCGGCAATCAAGGAAGGTAAGGAAATCAACGGCTGCAAGCTGGTTGAGAAGCTGAACACCAGTATTAAGTGAGGTGCTGAAGATGCTTGAATTTAGACTGCTTGAAGCAGAGGAAATCGAAGTGCGAGTTGCTCAGGTGAAAGAAAACGGTGCATCTCTGCTTCTGTATAAGGATGCGAGAGTTGACCAGAACATCCTTGACGAGACTGTAGGTGCTATGAACTGGATGCGCCGTCACGCCAGAGAGAACGCAAACTGCATCGTGTCCATTTGGGACAGCGAGAAGCAGATGTGGGTCGATAAGGAAGACACAGGCGTTGAGAGCAACACCGAGAAAGAAAAGGGTCTGGCTTCCGACTCTTTCAAAAGAGCGTGTTTCAATTGGGGCATTGGCAGAGAGTTGTACACTTCTCCGTTTATCTGGATTTCTGCCGACAAGATGAACATTTCCAACAGCAACGGCAAACCGAAAACCTATGACAAATTCTCCGTTGAGAAAATCGCTTATGACGAAAAGCGCAGGATCAGCGGTTTGGCTATCTGGAACAACACTACTGGCAAGAGGGTGTTCGTATGGCAGCGGACTTGATTCAAGAGATTGGTGCTAAGTCCTCACTACTGGATGCCGCAGTAAAACAGTTAGGTGTCCGTGGCAAGGCATACGCACAGGCCGAGAGAGACTACAAGGTTGCTCTGGCAGAGAAAATTATCCGGGAAAGAGAAAAGGGAACGCCTGTGACGATTATCTCTGATATCTGCAAGGGCGATTCCGAGATTGCCAGACTAAGATTTGAGCGAGACTGTGCCGAGGTGGTCTACAAGTCTGCTATGGAAGCCATTCAGTCTATCAAACTCCAAATTAGAATCATCGACTCGCAGATCGAGAGGGAGTGGCGATGAACAAGCGAACAAAAGCACTAGCTATCCCGGTAGCCGTCAAGAACAAGGTCTATCAGCGAGACATGGGCAGATGTGTCCTGTGTGGGTCGCACCTTGGAGAGCCTGTTGCTCATGTGGTCAGGCGAAGTCAAGGCGGTCTAGGGATTGAGCAGAACATCGTGACTCTCTGCTATCTCTGTCACAGAGGATATGACGAAGGTGACAACCTTTGGAGATTTGGCAAGGGGGCTACAAGAGAAAGCCTGTACTGCCATTTGGAAGCGTATTTGAAGAACTTTTACCCTGACTGGAACAGGGATGACATGATTTACAGAAAGGAAAATACATAATGCTGAACTATTGCGTACTGATGGGCAGACTTACCCGTGATCCTGAACTGCGGAGAACCAACAGCGGCACGGCTGTTGCAAACTTCACTCTGGCGGTTGACCGTGACTTCAAGTCTCAGAACGGCGAGAAGGAAACGGACTTCATCGACATTGTGGCATGGAAGAATACTGCGGAGTTTGTCAGCAAGTATTTCACCAAGGGTCGCATGGCTGTTGTTGAGGGTCGTTTGCAGATTCGTGACTGGACGGACAACAACGGACAGAAGCGCAGAACTGCCGAAGTCGTGGCAGACAATGTTTATTTCGGTGATAGCCGTCCTAGCGAGGGCAACAATGCTCCCGTCTATGCCGCTCCTGTCCATTCTCAGGAATTTGCCGAGATCGGCGAGGAAGACAGCGAACTGCCGTTCTGAAAGGAGTAACGAAAAATGAGTACATATGTTAGAGAGAAAGTGCTTCGCATCCCTCTTGAAAAGCTGAACCTTGCGTTCGCCGATGAAGAAATGGACGATCTCGGATGGTTTATCGAGGAACGATTCCCGGAAATTTTTTCGTATGGGGATGAAGGGAAGTTTCAGCTTGCACCTACCGAAACCCCTTTTATTGATCTGGTTCTTGAATATGAATACGATGCTTGCGGCGAATACGGAAAAACCAGAGCATTGACTGAACGAGAAAAAGAAAAATACCGTCCAATGTTCCAGAAAATTGACCCAGAGGTAAACATGGATTTCGTGCGACTTGTTGAGTTTTGTTGGTACAACGGTTGTGAAGCACCTGACTATTACGACGATGTAGATGATTCGTTCTATGACGAAGTATAAGCGGTGACAGCATGAGCAAATACCACAGCAAGAAGGTCACACACAACGGCGAAGTCTATGACTCTATCAAGGAATGGAAGCGGCATGAGGGCTTGAAACTGCTGGAAAAGGCAGGAGCAATCGAGGACTTGCAACGGCAAGTAAAATTCGTGCTGATCCCGGCACAGTATGAGCCGAAGTGGTTTCCGAGACTGCAAAAGATGGGCAACGGCAAGTGCATTGAGCGTGAGTGTGCCTATGTTGCAGATTTCGTCTACAAGAAAGACGGCGAAACGGTGGTAGAGGACACCAAGGGCTTTAGGACAAAGGACTATATCATCAAGCGAAAGCTGATGCTCAAAGAACACGGAATTAGAATCAAGGAGATTTAATATGACCATCAATGAATATCAGGGACTGGCAATGCGGACTAGCAACCGGGAACTGTCCAAGGAAGACCATCTGCTGAACGGCGTTTTAGGTCTGGTGGGTGAGTCCGGCGAGATCGCAGACCTTATCAAGAAGAATCGTATGCAAGGTCATCCCATCGACATTGAGCATATCGCAAAGGAGTTGGGCGATGTGTGTTGGTACATTGCCGAGACTGCTACGGCAATCGGCTGCGACATGGAAACCATTATGAAGATGAACATTGAGAAGCTGAAGAAACGCTATCCCAAGGGCTTTGATACGGAGCGTTCCCAGCACCGGGCAAAGGGGGACATCTGATGAGAATGTGCCGGACTTGTAAGCACTTCAAGAACAGTTTTGACGAGCAGCCTTGTACGGACTGCATGATGCAAGGAAATATGGTTGCATGGGAAAGTGCAGAGCCTGAAAACCCCTATTGGGAGCGCATTTGCAAGCTGTCTGAGAGACAGAGACGGAAGGGTATGGAAACATACGGACAGGGGCTAGAAAACAATCCTGCGGCTCTTATTGAGCGAATTAACCACCTTGAAGAAGAACTGATTGATGCCGCCATGTATTGTGAGTGGATTAAAGAGAAGTTCTGCGAAAATAAAAAGCCTACCCTGTGACAGCAGGGTAGGCAAAAGGAGTGAAGCTAATGAAAGCAACACAAACCGAACGGATTTTAGAGTATATTACCACATTCGGTAGCATAACACAAATGGATGCCTTGAGAGACTTGTCTGTCATGCGTTTGGCATCCAGAATCTCCGACTTGAAGAAGCAAGGCTATCCTATCAAGAGCGATATCGAAGCGGTTAAGAATCGCTTTGGCGAGACTTGCTATATCAAGCGGTACAGTATGGGTGGTGAAGAGTAATGGCGTTGCAGGATTATCTAGTGCCTAACAACAGCAAAGCAAATATCTGTTTTGACTGCCAGAACGCTTGCGGCAAATGTAGTTGGTCGAGAAATTTCACGCCTGTCCCCGGCTGGACTGCTGAAACAAAGTATATCCTTAACGGCAAAGACTACTACGGAAAACCGAGATTTGAGCAAACCTATTACATCTCAGATTGCCCGGAGTTCGTGCCAGACGATAAGCGCAATGGTTGTAACGGCGAGTTCAGCGAAAAACAGATTCGTATGCTTGTCCAACATTGGCGGCGAAGGGGTGAGTTGTAATGGCAGAAAAGCGAATGTTCACGCAAAAGATCATTGACAGCGATGCCTTTCTGGATATGCCGTTGTCTACGCAAGCATTGTACTTTCACCTGAACATGAGAGCGGATGACGATGGCTTTATCAATAATCCCAAACGAATACAGCGGACTATCGGTGCATCGGAAGATGACTTGAAGCTGCTGATTGCAAAGCGGTTTGTTATCTGCTTTGAGAATGGTGTCATTGTCATTAAGCATTGGCGTATGCATAACACCTTGCGGAAGGACAGATATAGTCCGACTGTGTATCAGGAACAGCTTGCACAGCTTTCCGTAAAGGAAAACAACTCCTATACGGAGAATGCTGGCAACCACTTGGCAACCACTTGGCAACCAAATGGCAACCATCTGGCAACGCAGTATAGATTAGATAAGAATAGTATAGATAAGAGAAGTATAGATAAGGATAGTGTGCCTGAATCTAGCGATTCAGAGCAGCCCACCAAAGTCAAAAAACATAAGTATGGTGAGTATAAGAATGTTCTCTTATCTGATGATGAACTGGAAAAGCTGAAAGCGGAATATCCAGACTGGCAGGAACGGATTGAACGGCTGTCTTCCTATGTGGCTAGTACGGGAAAGTCCTACAAGAGCCACTATGCAACGATTCGTAATTGGGCAAGGAAAGATAAGCCACAGAGTAAGACGATAGACTACGGAAACCCGGAGGACTTCTACAAATGATTACAGATGCAACGATAGATAGTCTGTCTGCGCTTGTTCCGACAGATGATGATACCCACCTTGGGGACGATGGCTTACTGTACTGCAATCGTTGTAACACAGCACGACAGAGCCGCTTTGAGTTGTTCGGCAAGGTCAGAACTGTAAACTGCCTGTGCAAGTGCATGGGCGAAGAAAGAGATCGGCAGGAAGCAGAACGAAAGCACCGGGAACACATGACAAAGGTAATGAGCAATCGTTCTGTAGGATTCCCTGACAAGGAACTGATTCATTGCACCTTTGAAAATGACGATGGGGCAACGCCTGTTATCACTAACGCTATGAAAGCGTATGTGGAGCGGTTTTCCGACTTCCGCAAGAGCGGCAAGGGATTACTTCTCTATGGGGATGTTGGCACAGGCAAGACATACCTTGCGGCCTGCGTGGTAAATGCGCTGATTGACAAGGGCTATCCTTGCCTGATGACCAACTTCTCCCGGCTGACTAATCAGATTGCAGGAATGTGGGACGGCAAACAGGAGTACATCGACAGTCTGTCTCAATTCGCTCTGGTGGCTATTGATGACTTGGGCGTGGAGCGTGACACCGAGTACATGAACGAGAATGTAACGACCATCATTGACTCCCTGTACCGGGCGAAAGTGCCGATGATTATTACCAGCAATTACACGCCGAAGCAACTAACGGATGCTGCGGAGATCAGAAAGAAACGAGTTTATGACAGAATGCTTGAAAGATGTCATCCTGTCATGGTCAACGGCGGTTCTAGGCGTAAGACGAAGGGAAGAAACGAATTTGCCGAAATGAACAAGCTGTTAGGGCTGTAAGGGGGTGAGTAAATGTCTTTTCCGGGCGATCCCGTATTTCCCCAGCATGACTATCCGTGTACGAAAGACTGCCCGGAGAGGTCTGGAACTTGCCACGGCACTTGCGAGAGGTACTTAAAAGCAAGAGCCGAGAACGAGAAGATAAGACTGGCAATCAGGGGTATTGAAAAAGGTCTGGACGATTACACAAACTATAGATGCAACAAGACGGAGCAGTACAGGAAAGAACTGCGTAGGAGAAAAAAATGAATTACAAGGAGTATATCAAGGAACTTAGAGAGTCCTCAAAGAAGATGGACTTTTCAGGTTTGGGAACTATTGCCGATGAATACAGAAAAGCGGCAAATGTCATCGAAGAATTAGTGCAGAGGAATGAGCGGCAGCGTGAGATCATTCTTGAAAAGATTGGGGTGCAATGATGGCTGAGTATATCGAGCGAGAGGCGTTGTATAAGGAAGTAACCGAAAAATACCACGACATTACTGGTGGATCATATCCGTTTAATATTGTTGCCTATGATATGGCACAGTTGGTAAAAAACGCTCCTGCCGCAGATGTAGACCATGTGGTGCATGGGCGGTGGATTCACGATATCAACAATCTGTACGGCTGTTCGGAATGTTTTGGGCGTGAAACTATGTCCCACAAGAAGCGGAAACCATACTGCCCCAACTGCGGCGCAAGAATGGACGGTGAATGATATGAGATACAAACTGTTCGTGTCGAACGAAACTGAATACTGGACCTTCTACGAAGAGAACAAGAAAAAGGCGATGCTCCTGTTCCAGATGGCGAAGTACAGCAACCTGTTCAGCTACGTGTCGCTCAACGAATGCTTCGACGAGGAATTTCTGCTCTGTGATTGGGAAGACGAGGTGGATGAAGTCGATGTATGATTCCCCGATTGACCTGTACATCAGTGACATCCACAACCAGATTGTCGCTCAGCAGGACGAGCAAATCTACCAAGCGGTAGTTCACTTTTTCCCCGATGTGAAACGGGAAGAACTGCTCAAGGCGCTTCAGTATGACCGTGAGCAGTATGAGAAGGGATACGCTGACGGCAAGCGTGATGCGATGGACGAGTTGGTGCGGTGTAAGGATTGCAAGTGGTATAAGGTAATGCATCTCGCTTGCACTTATCCGAATCACAACGGATGGTGCGGAATCGACCACTTCTGTGGATATGGAGAGCGGAAGGACGGTGAATGATATGCGGCTGATTGATGCAGATAAACTAGAACGGCACGAAGCTGATACCTATGGTGCGGTCGAAGATGTTGTGTACGCAGAAGATATAGACAGCGCCCCAACCATTGATGCTGTTCCTGTGGTGCGGTGTTTTCAATGCAAGCATTACGCAAAAAGCATGATGTGGTGCGCCCATGAAGAGGGTCTGGCGTGTCCAGACAAGATGGATTTCTGCTCCTACGGAGAACGGAAGGAGGCTGAGGGCAAGTGAGTGAGGCTACTTTCTACACCGTATTTTACCTTTCTTTGACAGCTATTATCTTATTCTTGTTTTGGAGGGTGTATAAATGACTGATTGCAAGTGCGAATTTGTCTACGATGAACTGCACAGCTGTATCCGTTGCAAGAAGTGTTTCCGTGTGCTGACCGAAGACGAGAAACGAGAATTACTGGAACACGCAAATGCGTTGCGGAGAGCGGAGGAGGCTGACGAACCGTGACAAGGGAAGAAGCTATCAAGCGGTTGGAGTGGCTGCGGATGGTAGGAAACCATGTGGACAGCGTTACGCTTGGAAAAGAAGATATGCCGTATTTCGACATGGCAATCTCCGCTCTGAGGGAGCAGGAAGAACGGAGCAAGGGGTGTGAGTGGTGCTATCCCAATAAGCTGTGCGGAACTTGCCTTCACAATGTTGATTACCACGAGGATGGAACAGACAAATGCTGTGCCACTCTATACGAAGTGCCTTGTTCGCATTACAAGTCTTTTCCGTTCTGCCCCATGTGCGGACGGAGATTGGAGGAAGTATGAGCAATCCAACAATTAAAAAGCGAGTTTGCGATAGGTGCGGAAAAGAGTTTTTTGCAACCTACAGAGAGTGGTTGTGTAAAGACTGCATGAATGATTTGGGGTGGGAATATACACCGAAAACCAACGCCGACCATATCCGCTCTATGACGGACGAGGAATTGGCTAGGATGCTCTGGAAAACAGGACGGAATTACAGAGTTCTCCGTTGTGACCCTGTTGTGGACTTTAAGGAGCAAACGGCAGCGCTCATTGAATGGCTCAAACAGCCTTATAAGGAGGACACATGATGCCCTACAATGTCCCGAGAATGTGCGTTCGTCCAGCAAAACTCAAGGCAACGCCTTGTCATGGATGCGAAGATCGCAAGGTGGGGTGTCATGGAAGCTGTGAGCGATACAAGGCTTATGACGAAGCGAAACGAGATGACTACTTGGATAGAGTTAAGGCTTATTATCGAGCATGGGATGCCGAGGTTTACGAAGTGAACAGGGCTTTGCAAAGAAAGAACAAGAGGTAATATGGCTGATATTAAGAAGCAATGCAGAACTTGCAGATACTGGAAAAGCGCACATGGATTTTCTGAAAAGTCCTTAATGATGTGCCACTATCTGTTAGCTACCAACACACGAAGAGTCGAGGTGGACGGCGTGTGCAAGTCCCATGCGAAGAGGGATAAGAAATGATTGGAGATGCAATGAGAGCCGCCCGGAAAAGATGCGGCTTCTCACAGAAGATGCTAGAGCGGAAATCAGGTGTCCCAGAAAGCACTCTACACAAATACGAAACAGGAAAGGCTATGCCGGGATTGTATAACCTTATTGCAATCACGGATGCGTTAGGAATAAGCATTGATGAGTATATTGGGAGGGAGCGGTTTGAGAAGAAAGAGTAAAGCACAAATCTTTTTGGAACGAGCGGAACTAGTCGAAACCATCGTCCAGAACAAATTACTTGAGCAGAGACAATGGCACGAACTAGCGTTATCTATCACGGCGAACATGGGAAGCGAGAAGGTGCAGTCTTCCGGCAGTAAGTCCAAGATGTCGGATGCCGTAGACAAGTGCATCGACATTGAAGAAGTTATCGCTAGACAAGTGGACAGGCTGATCAAAGAGAAGACGGAGATTGTTTCCGTTCTGGAACAGCTAGACAATCCTACGGAATACAATGTTCTGCATAAGAGATTCATCCAGTACAAGTCCTTGCAGGAGATCGCTGACGATTACGGCAAGGAATACGGCTGGGCTACGACTACGCTAGGCAGAGCAATGGTTCATGTGGCGGCTATACTGGACAAAAGAAAAGAGGTGTGCGGTGATGGCTAACATGGCCGCACTTTGCGAAGCGTTGTACGCATTGGCAGACATGGTAAATCAGTTTGCGTACAGCACGACATTCTACGGAAAAGATGCCGTTACCGATGGTGGTTTGTCCGCTTTGGAGAACGCTTTTTGGGTGTTAGAGCAAGCTGGATGCAAGGTAAACTCTAACGGCACAATCCAAAGGAAAAACCTGCATCATTTTATGGAAGTGACAGAAAGGATGTCTAACAATGGCTGAATTAAAACCGTGTCCGTTCTGTGGTGGACTCGCTGAAGTATATGAGGATGAAGTTTGGTATTGGGAGTGGAAGGTGGAGTGTAAAAACGATATAAGACATCGCCTCGAATACTTTGATACCAAAGAAGAAGCCATCGAAGCATGGAACAAGAGGGCATAAAAAAGGGGGAGTCTTAACGACTCCCTCTCTCCATGTCTGCTCTGATTAAGTTCTTGATATAGGTCTGCTTCTTCTCCTGACTCTGGATGTGTTCCCACATATCGGACTCTGCCGGAGAGAAGTCAACGGTGATCCGCTTGACCTTCTTCTTGTAGTTCTGGACTGCTCTCTTCTGTGCTTCGGTTGCCATTATATCACTCCTTTCTGTATGCGGTTAGTAGGGATTACCTTCAAATGTGTTGAAGCGTTTGCAGTTTCCGTTGCTATAAGTCACGGAACTTACCCATGCGCTGTAGGGGGAGCATCCATCCTTTTGGGGGATGGCTTCATAGACTGCTTTGTCATAAGCATCTGCCTTGGTCTTCGCTAGGATGTCGATGCCATGTACTTCTCCGTACTGGCTCAGTTTATAGTGAATGTAGTAAGCCTTCATGGGTGTCTCCTTTCTATAGGTGGGGAGGGTTGCCCCTCCCCGGTGGTGGTTAATTCCAGCGAGGGTTGTAGAGTTCACGGGAGATATAGGAGAGGGCTTCCATCAGATCGTCATACTCGGCGTTGGTGATGTTCGCCTTTGCCAGCCACATCTCGGCGCAACGGATTTTATCGTGGGTGTCGCAACGGTTGACCAGCTTCCAGCACTGGTTCAGGTTCAGGGGGCGAATCTCCTTAGTAAACATATAATGTACTCCTTTCAGATTGTCGTGTCCTTTAGCTTGATTTCATTATAACCCACGGGATAGAGGAAATCAATTGACAGAATGGACAAAGATATAGCACACGGGATAGATAAAATGCACAAATGTTACTATATGTGACGGAAACGCATTGAATGTGACTATTCCCGGATATATCATATAGAGTGAGAATAAGTGAGAAGCACTTGCCTGTAATGGGTGAGTGCTTTTTTCTTTGTAAGCACCAGCGGCGATCTGATGGCATTGGTAGGATAGTCGTTAAATACCCTAACTCCTTGGGGGCGGCTCATTCGGAGTCGCCTATGGTGCGTATTCCATGAAAGAAGGTGAGCATAGTGGCAGAGAATAAAGGTGGTAGACCCACAGTCATGACAGATGCGATTGTAGGTAAATTGGAATATGGTTTTCTTAAAGGTCTGAATGTGACGGAATGCTGTCACTATGCGGATATTTCCAGAACGGCATTCTACGATTATTTGGAGAAAAACCCTGAGTTTGCTGACAGAATTGAAGAACTGAGAAGTAATCCGTCTACAAGGGCGAAACTGAATGTGGTTGAAGCCATTGAAAACGGCGATACAGACCTTTCTAAATGGTGGCTGGAACGAAAGAATAAGGATGAGTTCTCTACCAAGCAGGAAGTCAGCGCAGATGTTAAGGGAGACATTGAGATCAGCGTGGAGTTGGTGGACTAATGAAGGTAGACATCAAGATATCCAAGAGCGTATTCAACGATATCTATATTCCGTATCTGGACAACGATGACCGATACCTTATCTTCTATGGCGGTGGTTCTTCCGGGAAAAGCTACTTCATTGCAGAGAGATGGGTATATAAGCTGATTCATCCGCAGCGGTGCAATCTACTGATTGTTCGACAGACAGGCGATACCAACAGAAAGTCTACATTCCCCCTGATGAAGCAAGTCATCTCTAATTGGAATCTGGCAGAGCATTTCAAGATCAATGAGTCCGACATGAGAATTGTTTGCAAGCTGACAGGAAACGAGGTTGCATTTGCTGGTCTGGACGATGTTGAAAAGATTAAGTCCATCACCTTTGCCAATGGAGAGTTGACATCTATCTGGGTGGAAGAAGCTACGGAGACACAGGAAGCAGATATCAACCAGCTTAAAGTCCGTCTGCGTGGTGGCAAGTCCAAGAAGCAGATGGTGCTATCGTTTAACCCTATCAACATTCAGCATTGGATTAAGGGACACTTCGTTGACTCCGGCCTTGCTACAGTCTGCTTCAGTACATACAAAGACAACAAGTTCCTGACGGATGATGACCGGGCAGCACTTGAGGATTTGAAGCGTACTGACGAATACACCTACAATGTCTATTGCTTGGGTCAATGGGGCATTTTGGGTAAGACAGTATTCGATGCTAGGGCTATCCAAAAACGCCTAGAAACGATTCCTAGAGCGATTAAGACAGGGTATTTCAAATACGACTATGACGGACTCAGGATCACCAACATCCAATGGGTCAATGACAAGTCAGGATATATCAAGCTATACACGCTACCTAATCAGCTATACGACACCGCCTTTGCCATTGGCGGCGATACGGCTGGTGAAGGTAGCGACTTCTTTGTTGCAGATGTCATTGATGCCAAGACAGGCAATCAGGTGGCAAAGCTGAGACACCAGTTTGATGCAGACCAGTACACCAGACAGATGTATTGCTTGGGCAAATACTACAGGGATGCTCTTATCGGCATTGAAGCTAACTTTGACAGCTATCCTATCCGTGAACTACAGCGGCTAGGATATCCGAAGCAGTATGCCAGAGAAGCACAGGACACCTACACCGGGAAGACAGAGAAGAGATTCGGCTTCAAGACAACGAGTCTTACAAGACCGACTATCATTTCCCGGCTGATAGAGATCGTCAGAGAGCATTGCGACACTATCAATGACAAAGATACGCTGGAAGAACTGCTGACCATCATACGCAACGAGAAGGGCAGGATTGAAGCACCACAGGGAGGTCACGATGACCAGATGATGAGTCTGGCAATCGCCCATGAGATTAGAGATCAGGTGGTGTTCTTCAATGAGCCTATCATCGTGAGTCCGCAGTATCACTTCAATATCGAGCGATACGCAGAGACACAGTATGACTACGGCGAGTCTATGACAATCGTATAAGGAGGACAGCATGGATATTGTATTGGTGTTCCTTGTTGGCGTGTTGAACATTTGCTGCTTCACATTGGGAGCGGTGGTTGGACAGAAGGTCAGCAAGGGCGAGACTATCGAAACGCCTACTGTAAACCCTATGAAGCTATATAGGGAGAAAGAAGCAAAGAAAGAAGCGCAGATGGAGCAGGAGCGGCTTGATACTGTCCTGCGGAACATCGAGCGGTATGACGGCACATCGGCTGGTCAGGAAGATGTGCGGAAGTATTGAGGTGAGAAACTATGGATATCAGAGAAATCCAAGAGACTCCGATTTGGACACTCTTTGAAAAAGGTCGCAATTACCACCGAATGACTGGCATCTATACCGATACGGATAGAAACTATCGGATGTACAACGGCGATCAATGGGCAGGAGCGAAGCTGGACGGCGTAGAGCCTGTGTCCAAGAACTTCATCAAGCCTATCGTCAAATACAAGGTGTCTGTCATCCACGACAATCTGTATGCGATGGTCTTCTCTTCTCAGAACTATGAGAACAGAGAGTTCCAGAAGGAGTCCGGCAGATACTGCGATATGCTGAATCGCTACGCAAGCCGTGTCTGGGAAAAGGACAAGATGGACTTCAAGGGCAGACGAATCACCAAGGATGCTGCCATCAATGACGAGGGCATTGTCTATGTCAACTTCGATGAAGATAAGATGATGCCCATCAATGAGATCGTCAAGAAGAACGACATCTACTACGGCAATGAGAATGACGATGACATCCAGAGTCAGCCGTACATTCTGATTCGCAAGAGAATGCCTGTGGTCAATGCTATGGAACTGGCAGAAAGCTACGGCATGGGCAAAGAGAAGCTGTCCTACATCATCGGTGATACGGATACCTTTGAGGAGAGCGGTGAAGCTGCCAAAATCGAGTTGGACAACATGGTTACTGTGGTCTACAAGATGTACAAGCGCAATGGTACTGTGCAGTTCGCAGTCTCTACTCGTTGGGTGACTATCGCAGAGGATATTGATACTGGTCTGAAACTCTATCCCATCGCTCACATGGTATGGGAAGAGAAAGAGGGTAGCGCAAGAGGTGAGGGTGAGGTCAGATTCCTTATCCCCAACCAGATTGAGGTCAACCGAACTGAGGTCAGACGAGTGCTGACTGTCAAGTATCAGGCATATCCTCAAAAGGTAGTGGATGTGTCAAAGGTATCCAATCCTTCTGCATTGAACACAGTTGGTGGTACAATTAAAACCAATGGTCAACCTGTGGAAGATGTGCATAAAATTGTGGGTACAATTCCACCTGCACAGATGTCCCCTGATGTAGTTAAACTCCAAGAGGACTTAATCAATGTAACAAGAGATTTGGCAGGTGCAGGTGATACAGCAAC
>JAEIGA010001423.1_pt1 | contig 37457 bp, 52 predicted proteins | sample 9270691 | NCBI WGS metagenome assembly JAEIGA01 (sample SAMN17057246, study PRJNA624740) | gut metagenome | biome: biome; isolation source: fecal sample | host: Bos grunniens | place: China: Xizang | collected 2019
CTGAGGGATACGGGCCCATATCCGAACATTATCCCCCTAAACAATGTATTTCTACTGCTTATTCCACAGCCGGTTGCTTAGACCGGCTGTTTTTACCCGTTCCATCTCGACTTCACATCACGTACATCTACATGAACGAAATCTGCGTAGATTCCAATACCGCCCGTTCCCGGCAGCAAGGTTTCCGCATACGCTGCCACCGTTTTAGGCGCAACACCACTGACCACAATATCCGCTGCGGTACCATACAAATGCTGACTGTATGTAGCACCACCAACTTTCTTATTGTATGATGCCGTTCTGAACGCACTATTGATATTCACCGGGCGTCCAAAATGCGTTCTGATTTTCTGCAACACTTCAACCAAGTTAGGTGCAATAAAGATAGGATCACTACCATCATTACACTTAAATTCCTTCACTTGAAAATTTGCAGACACTTTCTTGTTTCCGTCTTTCGCATTTGAATATGCATGTATCACTATCATACCGTTCTCTACCTCCACTTCATCCTCAATTCCAAGGAACATCTTCCTCTCTGCTTCCCTTCTTCTCACAAGACCTTCAAGTTTCTCGCCCGTGGCTGACTTGTTATACAGAAGCAACGCATCCGCAATCTGCTCAAGGCTCCTATTCTCTATCAAGGTCTTCAAACTACCGCCTCCACAGTTGAATGTGAAGGACACCAGCGCATCATACTGTCCCTGCGTCAATGCTTCCTTGACATCTTCATGAACATACCACTCATACCGGCGCAGGTCAGACAAAAGAAGTGCTTCTGCCTGCTCCTGGGTAATGGTCTGTCCCTGCACCACTCCCTGTGTGTGTCCATATCCAATCGTCCACACTCCTGCAGCACACTGATACGCCGTCAGCCGACATCCTTCAAATGACTTAATAAGGGCAATTCCTGCATCACTAATTAACATTTCCTGCTTCCTCCCCAGACCTATTAAACTTTCCATCATCCAGCAAATCCTTCACAGCATCAAACCAACCCTGTACTACCCGTTCCAGAAATGCATCTGTAATAAATACCTGAATCCATGCAGGGAGCAAAGAACGCGCCCGGGATAATACCCACTTCATTTTCTGCTTGCCCTTATGTACCAGTTCCGGTCTGTGCTCTGCCTCCAGGAACATCTGATACACATCGGCCCTGATGTCTGCAAGAGACAAATCCCTTGCATAAAAATAGAAACCTGCTACCACGACGATAAACGCCACCAAAATTACAAATGCTACTACAACTTTCGTTACCATAAATTCTTTCCTCCTTATTTTTCATGTGGCGGCTCTGTTTGTAGAGCCATTAATGCTTCATACAAATTTGTTCCAACTCCATTACCCTTCAACGAATGATATTGCTGATATTCGTCTTCCAAGCTCTGCTTCACGTAGATTGGACAATATCCCAAATCGTCGTGATACTTGTTGTATAGCCGAATTAAATCAGCCCTGAGCAATGCTCTTATCCCCTTTCTCGTCGCCAAAATTTGACGATACATATACAAAAGAGACGCGGCAAAGGCTGTCAGAAGCTGCCAATTCTCTTTGACAAAATCGAGAAGGTCCTTAAAAAAATTCACCATTTTGCGTTCCCCTCCTTTCCCTCCTTATTCGGCCGTGCTGATTAAGAACTCTTCACGTAGTCCACATAAACGCTGTATGCAGAAACAGGAGCGCCACCGATAACCAGTGACACCCCTGCTTCCTCTACCCTTATTTCAGGAACACACCACACCGGCGCCGTTCCCTCCTGCTTTACTGAACCACCAAAACCAAAGACCTTATTCCCGGCCGTAATCCCTTCATCCAAAACTACCGTGTCCGATACCTCGATACCATCTGCTACATACCACTTGCGCCAAATGGGCTCCTCCCCCAGATACCCGACTACGTACTCCCCGGCATTCTCAATCACATGCCCCTTGTACTTTGATGCAAAGTCCTCCAACTTCTTTTGCACTGCCGCCGCAAACTCATTGACCCTTTGCGTGACTTCAATCATCTTCCGCTCCAGCCCTCGGATACCCTTTGAACTGTCCCCGGATATCAGACTAAAATCATACTTCCGCTCCAAGTCCGCCGGTGTTCTCACACCCTGCCTGTCCTGCTTACTCATATTCACCACCCCCTTACCAGGACACCGTACCATCACCATTGATGGTAAATTCCAGTTCCTCTAATATCGTGATTTTCTCCTTGTAAGAAAGATCATTCCTGGTGGCCAGATAATCCAAAATATCCTGATTATATTTCTTCTTATCTTCCTTGCTGCTGTACATGGAACGATATAGGATAATCCTCTGCCCATAATCCAAAGCATCCAGACTGTTGATATAAGCAATCCTCTTTTTCTTCACGCTGCCGCTGATATCGTTTCCGTTTTTGTCCTTGTCTGCCTCAATGTCCGTCAGCGCCTTGGTGTACTTCTTGTACCCCTTATAACCGCCTATAGCCTTCGATATGGTGTACTTCTCCGGATTCTTACTGTAGAAGTCAAACTCTTCAAAGTCCTCAAACATATCATAATTTGACATATCCAGTTTCTTTTCCCGTTTTGCGATATTATTCACCATGATATTCTTCTGCTTCACAGAAGCATCAAGCCCGGCGATATAATCAACCTTGTCTCCCAGCGTGGTGCCCTCAGTGGAGTTCAACTTCTTCAGTCCCTTGCGATAGTCCCAATAATCCTGAATGGACATCTCCAGTTCCTTGTATTCATGAATCTGCTTCTCATTCAAAGGAGCTTCCCCCCGGTCAAAATACTCCCTCGCATTCTTACTGGAATACTGACCAAAGATACCAGCCTTAATCCTGTTTCCCACAGTATCTTCCACAGGGAACCGCAAATTGCCACTGTCTGTATAAGAACCACTGATGGGCAGGTCATCATCAAACATCTTCAATCCCTGCCAGGTCTTCCTCATTTGACCGCCTCCCACAGGAATAGCAAGATACCAAGCAGGATTTAACCATTCCTTGGTCAACTTCTTCCAATTCTTATCATCAATGTCCTTTAGCGTTCCTTCTACCGTCTCATAGATGCCTTCCCCATAAGGGAACACCGAACTGATTGGAATTCTACCACCTCCCATGATTCCACTTACGAAAGGCAACTCATCCAAAACATTGTCCGTCAATCCCATCATCACATCCGACGCCTTTTTTTCTTCATCATCGCCGCCAAATACACCCATATCTTTCAGCAGCTCCTCTAAGATACCTATAGGGTCAAAAGCAGAATCCCTTCCTGTCAACGAAGAATAAAGCGCATTGTATGCATATGCACCCACGAACATTGCCACATACCCCGAGATCAGTTTTCCCTTCGACTCTGACTGCATATCCTGTGGCATATCCTTGAACATATACCCATACTGATTATTTACTTCCAACTGGAATGCTGTCATTGCCTTTATTACAGGGTTCTTCGCATCAAAAATAGTAGGCATATTGCCCCTACTTCTTCCAGCCATCACATTCTCCGCAAACTGGTCAGCATTCCGAATAGCCTCGTTTTCACTCATGCCCTTGGAAATGTTCTGCAGATACTTGGAGCGCCACACCGTCTGCGAAGTGAATCCGTCTACTGCTTCCATCAGAAAACCGACTTTTTCTGATATCTTATCCCAGACACCCTTGTGAAGATTCTCTTCGCCACGTAGCCTATTCGTCAAGAAATCCGATTTATCTACTACTCCATCGTCCCTAAAGGTTGCCCGGATGGTATCACTCATGGCACGCAACGAATAATACGGAGAAACCTGCCCCCACGACTGCGTAATAGGAATAAAGTTTGTCAAAGCGGAAGAAATACTTCCTGCCACCATGTTTCCCGTTACACGATTGGAAATATTGGTAATTGTTGAATAAACCTCTCTGTTAAGGTGTTCCTCCATTCCCCTATCCATGGAGTGCTTCTTGGCGGCAAGCGTATTGGTCTGGATTCTCAAATCAATGACAAAGTTATTCAGAGGATTTCTTGCTTCCTTGTACGCAAGATCTATCTGCTCCTGCATCTCATCCGCATCATACTCCTCACTATTTCTAATCTTATCGATTTTATCCTTCAGTCCCTGCTCGCTGTGAGAATATCGGATGTAATTCTCTAAGGCACGTCTCTTTTGGATATCCTCGATATGGTAAATCCAATCAAGGGCTCCATGCACATAGGTATCAAGGCCCTGCGTGAAACTATAATCCGTGATATCACTGGTTCTTTGCTTGTTGAATGACTGCCAACTCCTATTTGGTTTGAAGTTTTCCGTCATTCCGGCAATGTCCGTCGGGATTTCATTTTTCTGCGTCTTCCAGTTGAACAACTTTGCAAGCCATCCCTGTTTAGCGTCCGTGAAATGAGGGAAATAACCTTGCCTATATGGAATCTCTTTCATGCCATGCTCTCTCAACACCTCATTTACTCTTGCAAGCAGCATGTCATAGGTTTTCCTTGCCTCCTCGATAATACGGTCCACCTTTTCCACATCGATTTTCTCTTTGTGCTTCTCAAAATACTCCTGCATCACCTCTGCTGTCAGTTCTGTGTCCGGATTATACTTATACTCACCAAGCATCTGAATATACGCATCCTCTGCACTGGTAATCTTCATATCCGCATAAGGCTTCTTGATGGCATTGGACTCCCTCTTGAGCATTGCTTCGTTGTGATTATACTTGCCCTGCAGTTCCTCATAGATTCTATCAGCCTTGGCAATATCTCGATTGCCCTTTTCGTCCCGGACAACATCCCTCAGATTTCTCCGCAAAGTATTAACCTTATACGAAATCCCCAGCTTCTTATCTACCCATGTGGAAGTGTCACCGATTAGTTTCTTCATCAGTTCCGTATACTCCTGCTGCTTTGCCTTCCTTTGCATCGCCATTTTGTAGGTAGGCTCCTTCATCTTGGCCAGCCGCTTTTCAATATCACTGATACGCTTCGCATATTCAGCATCGATACCATCCCTTTTTCGCTTCATCTGCTCAATGCTCCGCAACAATTCGTTGGCTGTCTTCGTATTCTTGTTCTTCTTGGCATCATACTTCGCCTGGGCTTCCTTTATCTGTTTCGTGAAATCATCATAGGACTCCTGCCGATACTGACGGTTCCTGTCAAGTTCCGTCTGCGTGGCGGCAAGCTTCGCCTCGTACTTCTCTTCCAAGGTCTCTACATCCTGCTGCCCAGTGGGTTCTTCTGCCGTTTCTTCCTTTCCGGCTGCCTCCGTCTCCGGAAGCGGTGCAATATCTTCCCTTACAGGACCTATATCCTCCAACGGCTCCTTTGCAGGTGCCTTGATGTCCTCCCTTATCGGGCCTATGTCTTCCATGGGCGACGTCTCTACTTCTCGTACCGGACCGATATCTTCCTGATCTGAAAAAATTTCAGTTGTATTTTCGGAATTTTGCGGTATAATATTAGTAGATGCATCTGATGAGACATCGTGGGAAATACGGTTATTACCGCGTCCCTCACCGTCCAAGGATGTGTCTTTTTTTATGCCCCAGTTATAAATTTGACTTTCACTCGGATTTATAACATCTCTAACGGCAATTCGCACGCCAACCGTCTGCTCTCCTATCTGCACCGGAGTATAGAAATAATTCCAACGATATACATTAGGGTCCCCATCGTAGTCAGGTGTGGAATAAAGATACCTGGCATTCTTGAATATCTCTTCAGTGCTGTACAACATACCAGCCTTTTCCTGATTTACTTTTTCCAGTACTTCATTAATACCGGTACCGTACAGCTTCGCATCCAGGATTGCTCCATTCACTTCAAACTCGAATCCATGATTGCTGATGCCGCCAAGAAACTGCCGGAGATTGGACTTGAGCCTGTTAAAGGACTCTTTTAGAATCGGATTTCTATCCTTTTTCTTCATACTACGCAAATCAGGAAATGACTCTTCCACTTTCTGCATAGTATCCTGCGAAACGGTTACCACGGAGCCTGCTGCCACCATTTCATTATGTACCTGTCGGGTAATTGAACTCTTGGTAGCTTCGTCCTCATACCCCACATTCTTCCAGATAGGAGCATCATTATTTGCATACTCTTCCATCGTGATCGGATGGGTACCGTCTGTTTCCTGCTGTCTAGTTACAATATCCTCTCTCACTGGTCCGATATCGCCATCGAGCATCACGTCACGTCCGTACACATTGTAGTTCCCTACAGGTCCCATATCCTGCTGCCCTTCGGTAGATAACGACGGTCTTATAGGAAGGTCATCCGGCGTTTGATCGCTTGTCCCATCCAGGCTTGTATCCGCATACTGGCCTTGTGTAATATCAATCCATGCCACAGACTCTAATGGTACCCGTTTTGAATACACATTACCGTCACCAGAATACGATGCAGCCTCCATGTATGAAGGCGATACAAATACACCCTGTTCTATCGGATAGGATGAATAAACAGTGATTTCTCCTTCCTCAAGGGCCTTTTCTGCCATTGCTCTATCAAAGTCAGGGTTGAACTCGTCATAGTCTGCATACTCATCATCCATCAAAGCTTCTTCGAAAGTTTTTATATCATCTACAGAACGAACCCAGGTATGATATGTATCTGGTGCCGGATTATGTTTGTTTATGGTTTCCAGCTGCTTTTCCTTGACATTTTCATTAATTCCGCGTACACTATAATCAAGGTAGTTCCCTTTAACGTCTTGGACGTACGCCTTGCGGATTTGTTTAAGATCAGCGAGATATTGGGAACTACCTTCTTTTTTATCAATCACTGTTCTTAATCCGTATATGTTTGGAATTGTATCTATTCCTGTCTTTATCATCTGCTTATTGATCAGCATTTTTTTCCCATCATAGATATCTGTCACAGCCTCAAGGTAATATATGACATTATCTTTGCCTACTTTTACATATACGATTCCCGGGACACCATTGGCGTTAGTTTTAACAAACACTTTGTCGTAATTTTCAACAAGCCAAGGTATTTTCTTTATATCCTCTGATGTAACCGGATATTTTTCATTAGTTCCCTCACCATGCGAATTTCTAATATGCCGAATATCATTGTCTCTAAGCACATGCGAATAATCCGAAATATCAATTTCTCCCGCGACATCATTCACAAGCTTCTGAGAAACCTCCGAGTATTCCTTATATGGTTCAGTATTTGCATTTTTATACGCGGCATCCACGTACGCATCGACATCCTCTTGTGTTACCCCAAAACTAAATCTGATACTACCCTCGATGCTTTTATTTCTACTTTCCCGATACACCTGCTCAAAGGTATGCATTGCCTTCTCCAAGGTTCTCGCTTCCTTACTTCCAGCTGTAGCCATTTTATACAGATGCCTAATTTCATTACGAAGGCGCTGAAACAAGTTTGGATTGTCTACAGACAGCCTTCTGACAAAATCAGCATCTGTGAAGATGTAATCTCCCACCAAATCCGCCGTAAGTTCCGCTTCAATATCGGCTCCCTCGATACCCTCATATAATTTACTCAAAGCCTTCAACCGGGAATCGTATTCTCCTTTCGCCACGGCATACTGCTTTAGCACCTCTTGCAGTTCTCCATAAAGTTCTGTGCCCTCCAACACATGAGTGATCTCATGTCCGACGACGGCATTCAAAGCCTTTGCAGAATCTATATTGATGGAAATACTGCTGCCCTGCACAAATCCGTTGACCGTTTTCCCCTCAAGAGCAAAACCACTCTCTTTCAGTTTCTCATTATTCGTAAAATCAAAAGACACACCCTTGTTCTCTGATATTTTTGCAATCAAATCAACAAATTCGTGTGTCCTATTAGTGTTATTGAGTACACCACTTTCCATGGCCATCCTGACCACTTCCTGCTGCTTCGGGCTATACTGTGTCAAATCCGCCTTAAATACTTGTCTTCTCCTGTTATCCTCGTTATAACTTTCCGCAAGTTTGGTACCCTTCACCAGTTCATAGACCTCTGTTCCCAGCTGCGCCTTTAACTGCTTCTGCTTCGAAGTAGCATTCGGGTCCTTTACCATCTTCTCTAATTCCGCATATCTGGAAGTCTGAGCAAGTGTAGGCTGTGTTACCTTACCTAACTCCTCATATTCCTTCTTAATCGCTTCAGAATTGGCAACCTCGTCCGTATATGCCTTATATGTATCTCCCCCAAGCACCTTTTCGATGCTATCAATTCCTATATACCCTTTGTCCATGGCAGAGACGGTCTCGTCGTACAATTTGGATTTTTCCCGACCTGTAAGTTTCTGCCCGTTCGCTTCCCTTTCTTGAATGAGTTCTTGATATACTGCATCCACAACCTTCTGCTCATTCTCCGTAAATCCTGTAACATAATCCTGACCTTGCTTGGTTAATTTTATGGCATCAACCGACTGTGCACCATAACTTGTTAAAACACCAACTATAAATTGTTCAAGTAAATTCTCATCCTCCAGGATTTTCCAGAAATCCTCCTCGCTCTTATATGTCAGTTCTTTCCATACAGCATTTGCGAAGCCATCTATTACTTCTTCTGACCCCTCAAAGATACCTTTGACCGCTAACTGTGCAGAATTCTTTAAAAGAACGTTTTGAATTTTACTGGTCAATGCGTTAGCCACCATGTCATCAAATGTTGTCAATCCTTTATTGAAGCCTACTACATTTACAGACTTCCCTAAACCACCAAAAATCTTTTCTGTGATTACGGCAGAGGTTCCTGATAACAACCCGTACACCTGGGCTTCGTCATAAGTAGCACCATCCTTTAATGCTTCTGTTGTAGCGCTACCGCTGACACTCGTTCCCATAAGCACATCTACGCCTGTTTGAACAGTCTTTTGGGATGCTCCAGATTTTTTTAGGTATTTTCCAGCGTAAAGCAGAGCCATCACCTGTCCCATTCCTTGGTTGAATGAATCTATTGTCTTTCCATAATTTGAATATGGTGCAAGTTTGTCGTCTGCTATCTTGATTAAATCTGCGACACCACCCTCATTTTCAGTTTCATATCTAATTATATCGGCAAACTCATCATCTCCTAAAAGATCATAAATATCTGCTATTCTATACTTTCCATATTGCACTACACCATCAAACACCCTGGAAAACCCCATTCCAATTCCTGTCGCTGTTCTTCCGGCATTTGCCCAAAAATTTTGCGCCGGCGTTCCTTTTTCTGCAGGTTTTAGGAACTCTAATTTCTTTTCTGTTGGTTCCCCATATTCATGCGTTGTCTTTTGATAGAACTCATGCCCCCTATCTCGCGGAACCGGTGTCGGTAGTGCTGGACCAATATTCCCATCACTCACCATCTGCTTCACCGGGCCGATATCGGTATCCTTGTTTACTCGTGGAAGCATCTCTTTCTTTTTCTTTTTATTTCTCGTAACCTTTCCGTTTAGGTCCATAATATAATCTGCCATAGATATCCTCCTGCTACTCCACTTGAAGTCTTACCATCTTTGTGCCGTCCCAATACCATTTATCGCCTTTACTATCCACCATCACTCTTCTTGTTTCATAATTTACACTTCCATCCAACATCCTCACCGGGATAGATATGGTTTCTACATTTCCTTCATCCATCCAATTGTTCTTGGAATAGAAATCGGCTGCCAAAGAATTTGTCGTTTTTCCCTTTATCCAATTTCTATTAGCATATTGGTCTATCGCCGGCTTATCATCATCCCCATTGTCCGGACCCACTATTTCAGGTATTCCACCACTGCCACCATCTCCCTCCAACTCCTTCAGCACCGACAAATAACGGTTGAAATAATTGGTATCGATTTCCATCCTCTTGTTTGCCTGTTCTGTGAGCAGCTGGTTCTTATACTGGAATCCCTGCAGGGCAAGTCCTAACTGCTGTTGCAACGCATTGTAAGCAATTTCTGCCTGCGCTGCAGAGTTCTGCAACCGTGCATCCTTGATGGCATTATCAAAATCAAGCATTGCCCTACTGATGGCCTCTCTTGCAGTTGCCACACGCGTCTGATAGGTATTAAACATACTTACCTGTGACGATTCACCATATCCGTCATTCATAAGGCCTGCAGAAGCCATCTGCTCCGCATTGGCACCGTACTTATTACTTTCCTTCTGCCAATCCACATACGCACCGGACTGCTCCTTGGTGTAGTCCTTCTGCGCCTGCTCTCTCTGCTGTTCAATCTGCTCTATGGCAAAATCCGTTCTCTCCTGCTGAATCTGCGCCATCCTGTCAGCCCACTTCTGGGATTCTGCTATCTGCGCCTGATAGAACTCGTCCGACTTGTTTGCCATATCCGTATACATTTTCTCTGAATCCGACAAAGCCTGCTGCTTCTGCTCTTCGATGCCCGTTGCCGTCATACTATTATTGGCCATGATTACTCCCTCCTACCGCTTTATGTATCCACCGACGAAGCACTCCAGCGTTGCCGTTTCAATGCTGAACCTCGTCTTGGAATGGAACTTAAGCTGAATATCCTTAAACTTCTTTCTCTTGATTCTGCTGACAAAATAATCAGTGATACCCTCATAGGTACCTATCAATTCAAAGTCCGTGTCTTCCGTCTTGGCATACACCTCTACATCTCCGGTAGCCTCCACCACACAGCCCCTCTTATTGGTTGTCTTCTGATGCTGCGGATAATTGAACCTATCCTTCGGCGTGGTCCACCAGCTTACCACATCACCTTCCATATCGGTCAGCGTATACACCCCATCTTCTGTTCCAAGGTATAGAACACCGCCATTTACCCTGGCGCCGGTGATAGCCTTTTCCATCTCCCAATAGAACCACTCATACTCTCTGTGCCCATCATTGGAAAATGTTCCCCTGCCATCTGCAAGGTACACCCTGTTTCCTATGAACACCATCAAATACCCTTCCCACTCGGCAAGGATCATGTCCTTATACCCTTCCTCAGTAGTCAGTTTCCTGTCTGCCAAAGAACTCCTGTGAGCAATGGCCTGCTCCGCCGTGATATCTCCATTGATACCCTCCATACCTCGCTCACTGAAAAAGACAATATCGTCATTAAAATTAATGGCGCCGCCTACACACCCGGTAGAAATACTGGAGTGCACACTTGGGTATATCTTTCCGTACTCATGATCATTGGTGGGCGTATGATAAAACACCGTGGTATTGGCATGGGACGGCTCCTTGAATGCCCACAACGCATTATTGCCGGCCACAAGCCCCCTTATCGGTGCCATATCCAGCCCCTCATTGTAATAATCCAAATCACTACAATAAGACGGGTCATCCAGACTACAATGGAATATTGTATTGGGATACTCAGGATTTCCACTAAAAAACACCCTGTTGTCGAAAAGCTGTAACAGAGTGCATTTATTGATTTTATCCCGGTACCCCTCCACCGTTTTCCTAAACTCTACCGACACATTATCCTGCCCATCCGTAAGCGGTACCTCCGGCGCAACCTCAAAAGTAATCTTGCCTGCCTCATAGTCCACTGTAAAAGCCTGCGTCTCCTCGTCATTTACCTTCACGATGGGCACATAATCACTGTCAATGTACTGCGCATCCAAACAATACTCCGTACTCTCTCCGTCGGCAAGGAAAGTATTTATGCGCTTCCCGATAAGCAGGTTCACATCTTCATATATAGTTCCACCGCCACCGGGCCTTCTGGCTATGGATGTTGTGGGTGTGTACCCCTCCACTTCCTTAATACTGCTGCCATCATACTGAAGATAATGCTTCCCGTCCTTGAAATACCACACACCACCGTACAAGAACCCGTCACTCCTGGCAGGATTTAACCCACTGTACAACTCTGTCTTCACACCATCCACAACCCTGTACAGACTCGTGCCGCTGTGCACCAGCATCTCTTCCGTTTCTCCTGCCTTATAAAAGAAAATTCCGTACACAATCCCCTCAAAAGCTTCTTTCAACTCCATCTTGGGACGTGTACGGATACTTTCCGTCTCCTTATAATCCTTCCAAATATTCACACTGTCCGGGCTTCGCACCAGATTGATTTCCTCTCCACGAAAATCCACCCCTCGGAAATTACTGTAGATTCTCGGAATCAAATTATTGTCAGGCATCATATACTATAACCTCCGTCAACATAGATGCCGCCCATGGAATACCTGGGGTCTAACATCTGCTTCAACTCTGCGTACCTGTTCGCATAAATTTGACCATACTGTGAAGATATATCACTCTTCAAAAGGTCTGCAGCAATACCATACGGCATAATTTCCAGCACATCGTTTGGAAGTTCGAACTCATAACTGTCCTTGGTGCTCTCCGTGATTCTCTCCGGATACTTGAAATAATCGATTTCCATCACACCATCTTCCAAAGCCTTGATGATGGTACCCTGTGCCTTATAATCCACCTGTACACCACGCACAATGCCCAGCTGATACACCTCATACTTGCCAGCTTTTTCAATCCTGGCAAAATCAATCAGGTCTCCAGCCTTAACAGGTATCTCCACATACCCGGGCAACTTCTTGAACCGAACCATCTCAAACATGACCTGATTCATAACATCGTCATGCTTCCTTGCAATGTCGGGATCATCTGTAAGCATTTCACTATTGGGATTTAACTCCTCAATAAGCGCCAACACCTTCCTTTTCATCTCCAACTTCGTCATATCACTCAGCCCCTCCAAATCTTCTTCACTATCTCATCAATCTTCCTTCTTGCCTCCTTCAAGGCTGTTCCGGTAGCCATGGCGTCTGCCGCATAACCAGCTTTGGTGAGCGTCTTATCCGTCTTTGGCAAGCCGGATGATATCATCCCCTGCAATGCACTCTTCCCCTGAAGCTTCACATCATAACCCATCGTATTCCCTTTCCGCATCTGCAACGATTGACTCATACTCCTCCTCCGTAATTTCATAGAAACTGTCCTCACTGACTCCCTCGGCTAAAAATATTTGCTTTCCATAACTACTTCCATCCGTTAAAACTTTGCCTTCCTCGGCATACAAAACAATTCTTGATTTCATATATACTTCCTCCCTAAGCTAAAGCAATTGTCCAATTGTCTCTGGAAGCAACCAAATTAAGCCACTCATTACTTGTACTTCCATCATTTTTTCCTACACTTGTTTCAAAAGCCATATTCACTGCCTTTTTTGATAGTGTGCAAGTTTTACGGATGGTCTCTTGCGAAAGTACACTAAAAAGATTATTAATACTTTCTTTTGAAAGTTTTTCACACTTCGAAAATTCTATGTCACTTCCAATTTCTCCTGTCAAAATTAGATTTTCAAGGTTTTTGCAACCACTAAACGCATAAGCATTAAACACTGCCGATAATTGTATATCTGTTATAGTAAGGTTTTTCAGTTTTGTGCAGTTATAAAATGTATTAGTAAATGTAATAGCCGACCCAACACTAATTATTGCGGTAACCAATTCGGCACACCCAAAAAAGACATACGACATTCTATCGACAAGTGAAAAGTTTACATCCGTCACTTCTTCAAGTTTGCTATAAGCAAACATTCTGTCTACAATGGTAGGTATAACCGCATACTTGGGTTTATATGTATCTTTATTCCACCCGCAACCTGCAAAAGCGTTACTATAATTTGTTAATTCTCCATTTTGCTGAAAAGCATCCCAAAACAAATTATATTGATGACTGCAACCCTCTTCATATTTCTCTGAAAGCCTTTCATCCATCATCTGTATAGCATTCTCTGCACGGTCTACGAGACATTCTATTGCTTCTCCCGTGGCTTTCGCATCCGCTGCACAGCCCTCTTTTGTCAGTGTCCTGTCTATCCTACTCAGGCTCGGCACCTTTCCTGTCAGTATTTTCTTTTCTGCGCTCATATCCATAATCTACCCTTTCCATTCGGTTCTAATTATATAACTGGATGCTTAAAGTGACATATGGAGCGGAATACGCACTATCCATGCGCACCACCATATCTGTAGACGCCTCTGTCTCAATCTCAAACCCTTCATCCGCCGGCAATGCATATGTTTTCTTTGACACTTGCTTCACTCCAACTGTTATAGCCAGCGTCGGTTCGGTACCGGTTTCGCTACCGCTACACACGAACGTTCCCTTGATACGCATCTTACTATAATTGCCCACGGGAATATCTTTGGTCGTAAAAGTACGGTTTTCGCCGTTCCATCCTTCACTTTTTAATAAAATATCCTTACCAGAGCGGACAATGGTACTATCTGTACTATTGGCAGCCCATGTGGATGTTTCATCAAATTTTGCATCAGGGAAATGCGTTTTTAATGTTTCCAGCATTTTCTTTGTAGTCATATCCGCTGTGATTAGGCCGCTATACTTTAAGGCATCATACAGCTCCGATGCTGTAATTCCACCCATTTCACATCTATGAAATGCCATCAAAAACACCTCACTTTCACATTGACATCCTTTTCCTGCGGTTCAAAAGTAAACTCCAAATACCCCACACCCGATTTCACATCAACAGGGCATACCCCATACACATCCGTGTAGATATCCACCATTGTATCCTCTTTAATGGCTGCATCCTCCAACCGATACACAGTTGCCTTTGCTTCCAGTAAGAAAGTAAACATGGTCCCCACATGCGCCTGCAGTTGCGCCGTTGTAGCATACGGTGACATATCAGGAGCCACATACCCATCCAGCCTCTGGTCAAAAGTATTCATTCTATCAACCAGCACCTCCTTGACATCCTGAATTACTTCTTTCAGATACGATATTGCCCTGCTTATTACCTTGTTTGCAACCGGTCTTTCCGATGCCATATCAAGTTCACCATCAACCACCGGGATTTCCTCCGGCCGGATTTCCTCCTGCTCAAAATCGTCTCCCTCCGGGTAAAGCCTAAATATCTTTGGCCCGTCCTCATCATACCCTATAATCGTCTGTGGTTCCGTATCAGGATTCAATTCCACCTCATACCAAAAATCCGTGGGCTTGCTGATTACATCACCGAACTTAGTATCTGCTTCGGTCAATCCCATTGCCACCACGTCCGTGTCCTGCTCAACCACTACATCCTTCTGCATCATCACGGACTCACAATCCTTTTTCTCCACGACCTTTAACCGTACCACTTCGCCTGCAGAAAAAATGTATGCCGTTCCGTCTTCCTTTTTCGCACCCACGCTTATCTCACAGGCATCTCCCCTGGTTATGTAAATAGATAAATCCTCATTGATCACAAACATAATTCACACCTCACACCATATCCTTTATACAGGACAGTTCCTCAATCGCCTCTTCTACCGTCATTATTTCCTCTACTGGCTTAATAAACCCTCTTCCTTCGTCCTCGTACACAAGCACATCCCCCTCCTTCAGGTAAATGGTTGTATCGTAGATGCTCTCAAATCCTTCTCCCTTTACCCTGGATACGGAATGCAACACCAAATCCTTCACTGTCTGCTCCACGTGCTCACTCTTGTACTCAAGAACAGTATCCTTATTTACTTTAATTCCTGGATACATTTCCACGCTGGGTTTTTGAATAAATTTCTGATATTCCATTTTTAGTCTCCTTTCCTTCCCCCTTTCTTCATAACAGGAACTTCCTGCCATCAAGAAAAGGAGAGAGGGGTTTCCCCCTCTCCCTGCAATCACTTCTTTTGTTCGGTTTTCTTGGGTTTTTCTTCCACTTCTCCAAGCACCTTCACCATATTCACATTGACTGCCCTAATGCTGGCCAGCTGCGCATCGGTAACATGAATTATGTCGCCCTTATCCACGTCTTTTTTAGCGGCTTTGGAGTAAAAGGGAATCATTACTTTTACCTTCTTCATAGGCTACACCTACGCTGTTGCCTTCAAAGGTACCTTGATAACCTCAATACGTGCTTCATCGATGGTCTTAGCACCAAAGGTATCCAAACCACGGATGATGTCCTTGAACAGATAAGGATGACGAAGTGCTTCCACCTCATTAATCTGTCCGGCAAATGCGATAGCCTTTCTACCACGAATTGCACAATATACGTGCGTAGCATCCTTTGCAAGGTTATTGGTCATAACAACGTCAAAGTCGTCATACTTACCAACAACACCTCTCTTAATGAGTTCAGGGTTGTCGGTGGACAGGGTAATCAGGCAATTCTTGAACACATTGTAGACTCTGGGAGAAATTTCGATAACACCCTCTTCATCGAAGTCTCTTTCACGGAGTTCAACGATAGCGTCATCAATTGCCTGCTTAACAGCTTCCTGGGTCAAGTTGTCAGCCTCCACAAAGTTTTCTGCCTCTTTGATGAGACCAGCAACATAGCTGTCTCTTGCAACTGCCAACTTATGAGATGCCTTTCTCTTGTACTCGTCAGGAAGACCGGGAACGGACTGTGCCTTATCCACATCATCTACCAGGAAACCGAATGCATTTGCCTGATCAATAATGAGCATCTGGCCCTCATCGCTCATGTCTTCGTAATTGATGGGAGTTTTACCATCATACGCAACTACCGTAGGTTCGCCTACGCCCAGAATCTTCACGCTGTTTGCAAGTTTGCAATCGCCCTCATAGTCACGATTACAGTTCTGCACCAGCTTACACTTTACTTTCAAATCATCCATGATTTTCTTAGACCAAATGGTCTGAATAAAATTTGTAACTGCCATTTTCATTTCCTCCATTCATGTGAGGAAGCATCACCATTTCGCCATGGACCTTTCTACAGCCTTAAACAGTTCCGGATTCTTGTCGAAGTCCTTTACTGTGAAGGCTTTGGCTTCTTCCTTTGTATAGAAGTCCTTTACCGTTTTGTTGTCCGTTGTTCGATTGGTCATACTTCCGATTGTTTTGTATTCTTTTTTAGGTTGCATTTTGTTGAAGATTTCATAAATCTCCGTCACGGATGTATCCTTGCTGAATTTTGCAGCAAAGTCTCTAAAGTCCTTGCTGTTGTACACCTCTTCTGTTACACCAATTTTCTGCAGTTCTCTGCTCTTCTCCGTGTTGCCAATAAACTCGGTCAGATGTTTGAATACTTCTTTTTCTCTCGCATTCATACCTGCTGCCCCAAGTTCTGCCAAACGGTCAGCCTCTTCCCTTGCATCCTCAAAGCCACCTTTGATAATTTCATCAGCTTCAGCTCTGGCAAGAATCTTGATATCATTATCCGAATATGCCGGCGGTTCGGCGATATCAATACCCTTATCCTTGTAGTAACTTCTGAATGAATCCGTAATCTCAGATACATCTTCTTTGCCGGTACCTGCCTTCAGTACGCTTTCTAACTGGCCGTACTTTCTTTCATACTCCTTACGTACTTTAGCCTGTGCCCGGGCTTTTTCTTTGCCTACAATCGCATCTACTTCTTCCTGCGTGAAGGTCTTTGGTTCGGGTGCAACAATCTGCTCTTCCTCACCACCCATTTCTTCTGTAGTCGGTTCTACATTTTCAGAGTCAATCAACTCAAGGTTTTTTGTTTCGCTCATACGAAATTCTCCTTCCTATTTGTTCTTGGTGTTTGTTTCACCTTCTCCATACAGTTTTGGACTTGAATGTTTGGTCCGCATATTAAAAGGGCGCTCCCGGAGGAACATCCTGATAACCATTCTTTATTCAGTTTTTACTGGACTTCTATCCAGTCTTCAGCAAGCATGTCTGTCTGACTTGCAAGCCAAGGCACAACACCTTTAGGTGCATCAGGATTGTCTGTAACCAATCCATTTGTGACAATGTAGATATACGGCAATGTCATTTTGCTGTGCGCATCAGGTCTCTGCATCTCTATGTAGATACCCTTTCCGTTCCAGCCCTTTCGTGCTACCTTCTTTCCTGATTTCAATAACTCCAATGCTTTTCCGAAATCCATATTATTCTCCCTTCACACAGATATTTTCCCACTTTTTGTAGGCATCAAAATATGTTTCATTTTTATCTCCGTTGTATGTAATCTCATAATACATGCCATCTGAAACATTTGTGCTGACCAATGCTTTATTGTTCTGTAAAGTCTTACAAATCCAAACAATAAAAACATCGTCTTCTGTAATCTTCTTATTGTCCGTCTTTTCAACCTTCTCATTGAAATACTGCACAACAAGTTCTTTGCATAATTTCGCAAATTTGTCTCCACCCATATTCATCCCCTTTCCCTACTAAGCAAATTAGTTTTGCCGTTCGTATTCATTCCTTCTAAAAATTTATGCCGGAACTTCCGCTGCAGGTTCCATCTGTCCCATGGACGGCTGCTGCCCTGCCATCATCTGCATCCGTGCATCCGCAATTTGAGAAGCCTGTCCATCCAATCCATTATTCATAAACATCTGCGCCGCCTGCTGCATTGCCTGTGCCTTAGCTTGAATCTGTGCAATCTTCTGTTGATCTGCTTCTATCTTGTCACAAATTTCTAAAATCTTAATTTTAGGTGCCACCGAGTCATCGTCCAGCGCTTCTGCGTATGCTCTCAGTTCTCCAACCTTTTGTGCTGTAAAGTATCCATGAGTGAGCAGATTTTCTATGGTCTGCTCCTGCGCAAACTTATCAAACGGACTTTTGGGCGTAATGTCTATTTTGACAGATGCCTTCAACGCTACCAACGCACTCTGAGGAACCTTAACCACTCGGATGGTATCTTTGCCCGTCATCGGGTCTTTTATTTCTTCTTCAAGATTTACGCCCTCCGGAGAGTGCACAATTAGGTATTCTAACCATATCTTTGCGAGTTCTTCCAGAAAATCCTTGTAACTTTCTTTCTGCTCCGTCATTGGCGCCTGGCTTGCCTGCTGCACCGCTAAGATTGCTCTGCCTGAAGCCGTTTCCGGATTTACCTGGCCAGTTGCAATATCTCCTGCACCTGCAAGATCTCTCGTTACATTAATCAGGTCATCTACCAGCATCTTCACATCTGGGGACATCTGTGAAGGCGGAATAGAACCAACCACCTTACGCACATCATCTACCGTCTGCCCGTTAGTTTTAAGCGTAGCACCTATTCGGTCTGCATCGTCGGGATTTTGCAACTTACTTGCATCCACTACTCTTTGTGGATATGCCTGGCTTTTCACTGTCAGCACACGCCTCATCTCGGTCCTATTGACTTCGATTTGATTGGGGATTAGCTGTCTAACCTCTCCTTCACCTCTGGCGCTTCCCTTTTTCTTTTCCCAGCACAGATGAGCTATAGGATACATTGTAAGACCTGTGTCCTCATCTTCTACAATGGTTACCCATCTTGACGCACATGAGTAATGGACCGTTCCGTCTTCCTTGTATAACTTGAGCACGATTGTGGCCATGTTATCCTTTTCAATCTTAGCCGCATCTCCGCTTTGTTCGAAGTTATCCATGTCCCCGATGATAAAATCTTTTTTGTCCTCACTCATGCCATGTGCCAAAGCATATTCGATGGCATTGGAAACAGGCATTCTCTTTTTGATTAATATGTATGGTTGCTTCTGGATATCGTCATCGTTCTCATTTCCGTAGTAGACATCATTTTTGTCTACCACCTCATTCATAGGAAACATGGATTCCTTGTCAAAGTCCACATAGATAATACCCTCATCATTTATGGCACTATCTTTGGTCACTTCCCTGCCCTTGATGTCAATCTTATCTCGTTCCCATATCCTACGAGCATATCGGTTCAGCATCTTACAATATTTGTCTGACTCTTGATAAAAAATAGGATTTGCAAAATTCTCCGAAGAATAGTTTGCCATATACAAGTTATTATGAATGACTGCAACCTTATACTTGACTATGGGTTTGATAAAATTCTTCTGTACCGGAGCCACATCACCCAATTTTGCGCCATCCCACTGGTCTCCATTGTACATACGATAATTCCTGTCCGTATCTGTATAGATGCCAGTCATGGAATGATAACTTCTTCCCTTTTCGTACAGTGACCATATGGCCGTTTCCCGAATTTCCTCTATCTTCATCTATCTCACCACCTTCCCGGAACGTCTTCCTGCCCCATCGACGTCCCATCATATCTGTCAATGTTTCTCATGATAATTTCCGTCCTTTGTCTCTCGTACTGTACTTCCTTACTTTCCTTATGCTTTTTCAACACTTTCACAGGATTTACAACAGAGGGCATATCCTTTTTTATCGCCTCCCTCTTTCCCAAATACCTGCCAATAAAAAGGCACACTATGTTCAGTGTGCCGAATGCAACGATTGATAAAGTATCCATCTCGTTCTCCTTATATAATTACTATTTTTTCACCATAATCCTGCTTTGGTGTTTGCTTTTGCTGTATGTTGAATCCATAGTAAGGATCCATTCTAATGGGGTCATTGATAAACACCACCTGCTCCCTTATCTCGTGCGCAATGGCCAACCCCATCATCTGATCATCATGGCCGCCTTCCGGAGCTTCAATTCTTCCCTGCTCGTTTTTTACAATCGTAAGCAGTTCTTCCAGCGTATCCTTATCATTGATACTGTCCGTATCATCACGAACAATGGCAACCAGCCTTGATATAATGGTTGGTCTTGTAAGGGACGTGGTTTTGAAACCGAACCGCTTTTCCTTCTTGCCCGTGTAGGTATCTACCGCCTCTCGTACATACTGATTATGGTACCCAAGCCTTTGCAGTTCTTTTATGGGGTATGAATCGAAGTTTGCTTCAATGCCTATCAGCGCATCTTTATAATATTTCCCGAGACAATACATTTGCCTTGTATACTGGTCTGCATCAAACTGGTGCTTCAGTGTCGCCACCTGCACTCCCGTTCTTGCATCCAGCACATGCCCGGTGAAATAATCACTTCCCTCTCCTGCCGTATCGCCACCGATACAGTACTTTGTTATCATCGGCGTGTTTGGTACCTGATATATCCGAATGTATCCGTTATTATCGTTTTGCCACTTGATATTCGTAATTTTGATTCCATCGTAATCATAAACGAAATATCCCACCTTCATAGGCTTAGGAATATTCTCAAGCCGTATCAGTATCTTACCGGTATCAAATACATTCTTTCCGGATAACAGGAAGGCTTCCTTGGGAGTACACGGATACTCCTGCTTGATTAAATCCTTATCCAGGTACTTTTCGTATTTGTTCCAATACCAGTACAGCTGCTCTGCATCCAAATGCTTCTCGTTTTGTAGCCACTGCAGTCTCTCGTTAATCCAATCATTCCTCGATGAGATAAATGCAAGAAACTCTTCCCGGGCTTCATCACTCGGAAACTCTATCCTGTATTCCTTTGTTTTCCACCATTCGTAAAAACAGTTTATATGCACACCACTGTCCCACATTTTTTGATAATCATTGTAGCCGTTGGCCGTGCTTTCATATATCTTGATACAATCCCTTGTAAGCGCTTCACCTAAAGCACCCTGAATGGGTGATATACCATCTTTCCAGAAGGCACATTCGGAACCATGGAAGAAATTTATAGTTCTGGAACGTCCCACGTGCTTTGTTGCCGTGTCCACAGCCCAACTACTGTTCAATTTGGAAAACAGGAGTTGTCTTCTGTTATTGAATTTCTCCGTTGGCTTTAGGGCCTCCGGCAGCTGTGAGTATGGGAACTTTGCCTTGTTCTCAAAGATTGCTTCCGCATTACCACTCTCGTCAGCCAGTGTAAATCCCTCGAAATTATGACTTATAATACTACACGCCAACTGATATGCCGTCACAAGTGTAGTAAACCCCTGCTGTCTGCCTTTTAACACAAGTATTGATATTTCTGTTAGCCTTCCCTCATGAAAGTCCTCTATGGACCGATTCAGGGTTTGCATAAACTCCTGTTGTACATCGTTTAGAAAAAATGGTCTTGTTTTCTTATTCTTATCAACAACCACAAATACCAACTCAATCAGCAGTTCCGGATGAGCCACTATCTCATTACGCAGCGGCTCATTTTCAGTCATTTCTATGGCCACAGCATTTCGAAACATCTTGTCAAACTCTATACTCTTAAGCTCTTCCCATTTATCTTTCCTCTTTTGAATTAGAAAACCTGCAGTATATCCCATCTATATCAAATCCTCTAACTTGCTCATAGTGACATTGCCCTCAATTCTCGTAATATATGAGCCCTGCATTTTATTCATCTGATCCAATGCCTTTAATTTGTTACTCAGGCTTGCCGGTACCTCTACCGTAAAAACCTCGCCATTCTTCACTATAGATATCTTCTCTTTCTTTGTCTCCTTTACAATGCCCGTAAGGTATTCCAGGCGCTCCTTTGCGGTCATTATAGTCTCTTTTGTCAGTTTCTCTTGTATCTCGTTATACCTTGCTAAAACCTTGCTATTATTAAAAAGCCTGCAGGCGTTCTCATCTATAGTTTTATCGGACATTCTGTCGGTATTATAGCTGTGCCTGTAGGCTTCTCTCTGGGACATCCCATCTACTATATTTCTAACAAAAGTTTCCTGCTTTGGCGTAAGCCGCTTTGCAGTTTTATTACTCATATCCCTTCACTTCCTTCCGGGTGATATCCTCCTTTTATGAACAACAAAGAGAGCACCTCACTACTGTGTGGCGCTCTCTTCACATTCGGAATTGTACTGGTGGGGATAAGCCGATACAATTTCCATGATACTAATATAACACATCCAAAACGGGAATTGTGGGAATCTTTTTCAGACTCAATCCTGCTGCCCTTTGGCGCCTATTTTCTATTCCCTGTTTTTCCCTTCTTCTCTCCGTGTTCCTTCAGGTATTTTGTGACCGCCTTCGATGGATATGTTCTGTCATAATTCATAATGTCGGCCACCTCTGTCCAGGAATGACCTTCCTCATATCTGAGGCTTATAATTCTGCGCATCTTGCTATCCTCTATATTCGCTATGAATTTGGATATTCTATACTCAGCATCCACCGCCTGCTGCCGGCGCTTGAGTAAAAGCATTTCATTTTCCGTAATAACTGCCCGGCGCTTTTTACTCTCCTTCTGGTCTACACCGGTAATTGTTACCGTAGTGTAGCAATATGGAAATTCTTGCATTGAGGCGTGTACCCTATCCGATACATTCCCTACTCGTTGTTTCTTCAGGCGCTCTATCTTCTCATCTAATTCCTTAATCTCCTTTCGAAGATCTATCAGTTGTCCAAGTTCTTCTTTTGTCACCTCATGCACCTCCTTTCCTCTAATTGAACGGCAACTCGTCCTCGGTTCCCTCTGGAATATTCATAAAACCATCTTCTGTAGCCCTGCTGCCACAGAAGGTAAATTCCTCTACAATAAACTCTGTGTAATAAACCCTGCTGCCATCCTTCTCATATGAGCCTGTCACGGCTCTGGCGCGAATGCCTATCTGCTGACCCTTCCTTAAATACTTCTCTGAAAACTCTGCCTTGGCACCTATTGCCTTGCATGGCAGATAATCAGCTTGTCCATCATTTCCTTTTCTGGGACGGTCAACGGCAATCGTAAACCTTGCAATATGTACTGCATTCTCTCCGGCAGTCACCCTGATACCAGGATCCTTTGTAAGGCGTCCAATAAAACTACAGTTATTCATTCTACGCCCTCCTTATATACCCATTACCTGGGATACATACATATCTGCTGTATGCGTATACAGCACATTTGGATACTTTGCTACCGCATCCGAATACTTTTCCCACATCTTCTCGCCTTCAAAGGCACCCATGTGATATCTGATACACATTAACTCCTCATCCGTTAGATCAATCCATCTGAGTGCCAATATGCAGCTCTTTTCTCCATGCCCGGTTAATAGTTGCTTTTTGTTCCATTCGTAGGCCACGACATTGCCATAATCGTCCTTAACAGCAATGTACTGGTCCATCTTGCATATATCATGCAGTAGACCCACAATCATAGGGCTTTCTTCTCTCCCCCATCTCAAATGCATCTCTTTTGTCATATCACACAGATTTCTTGCTACATAGCATGAATGCTCAAACAGTGCTCCGGGATATGCGCCATGATGTGTTGCTGATGCCGGTGCTTCATAATACCCCTGCTCTTCCAACCATTCCAGAAAGCCTTCTTTATAAACTCCCTGTAAGCATTCCTTAATTATTTCCTTTTTCCGTTCTAAAGATATATGTGCCACTATGTATCCTCCTATTCTTCAATCCTTCTGCCAGGTGCCCACTGCTGGTGAATTATCACTATCGGAAATCCATCTATCCTCTTCCTCAGTTCCTTTGCAGCCATTTGAAAGCACTTTTCCTCGTTCTGATGTTCCACACACAACAACTCTCTATCTCCTCCATGGGGCGCTGTATCTTTTTCAAATACCTGCAGCCTCCATCTTGGTATTCCCCAGGCAAGTCTCTTTATCTTCACATACACAAGCCTGCTGCCGGCTATCATCTTGTATACCTCATTGAATTCATCCATCGTTCTGTCCTCAAGCCTCTATAAGTTCTTTTGACATTTTGATTTCTACACCAGTCTCTTCGTCTTTGGTCCTTATTACTGCTACTGTGTTGAATGCCCGGTATATGTTGGATTCCATATCAAAACAAGTCTTTTCTTCATCATATTGATAAATTTTACGCATCGTCTCCAATGCATCCTTTAACTGCTTAACTGTTCCGCTCATTCCTTCTCTCCCTTCTCCCGATATGGCTTCGGTAGTAGTTGCCAAGCGATTACTTCATCATCAACGGCATTATTAAACTCATCATACCCGTTGTAATGTTTGTTTTCCCACCAACCTTCCGGAATTATGTAACACTCCTCTTCTTCGTTCCATTCACCATCTATACATTCCCAATTCCAGCAACTGTCATTTTCTAAAACTGTACCATCTTCGTACATTGCAGTTGTAATAATATATTTGACTGTTCCGTCTCTCCATTTTCTCGTTGCAACAATCAATACCTCTGTTTCTACTGTTGGCAACCTCTCACTACAAGGAATCCACCCATCGTTGTATTCGGCTGCAAGGGATTTGACGATTTCGATTGAATTAGAATATGCTCTATGGCTTGAACCACCAGGATATTTAGTAAATGCATATGTTTCTAATTCTTCCAACCTCTCAATCAGTTTTTCAATAAATTCGTTCATTCTGCACCACCCTCCAACTCTTTCAGTTTTGCTTCTTCTTTGGTAAGGAATATTTGATTTCCTATTTCCGACATTGCAAAACTTCCAGAAATACTCATGATTGAATTTGAATAATAAAACACTATTTCATCGTCAGTTACTGGGTCATCAATGTAACTATCTGCCACACCAAATGAGTATCCAGTGATGGTAAATGGCTCCCATTTACCAAAAACATTATCCCAAACGGTATCTCCCACCTTACACGGCAACTCAACCAATCTGCCCTGCTCGGCTAAATCTCGGTATCTCTGAAATTCAGCAAGTGCATGGATTGTTTCATCAATACAATGTTGCATATCTTGTCGTGTTAATGAAATATCTCCTACCCAATTTTTTAACACTTCCAATTTGTTTTTGACTTCATCAATAGTTAATCTCTCCATATCACTCATCTCTGCTACCTCTTTTCACTATGTCGATTGCTCTTGCATATCCATTTCTTTCAGCCAGCACTATCCAAGGCTTTTTCTTTTCCACTTGCAACTCTTCAACCACCTTGTCCACATCGTAGGCGGTAGGCTGGTCTTTTATCATCCCTTGTATCATTTCTACACCAAAAATAAATCCTGCTATATAGGAAGATGGATTATAACGCCCAATTTCTTCTTCCATAGGTTTGTTGCCACAATGTAAACACTCTGCTTTTTTTATTGCTATAAACTTATTCAAAGCACTTCTGCTTATTAAATCTCCCATATCAATACTCCCTCAGCTGATCAGCAATCTCTTGAATGTCTATCGGGTTCCCACAATAGTCATAAACACTGTATATGCTTAACTTCTCTGCAAACTCGTCTATGACATCGTTCCGGAGATGCTTATCGTGACCCACTAACTTCTCAAGTACATCCTCGTACTCCGCATTTGTTATCTGGCCATTATACTTAAACTTCTTCAATTTGCTCTTCAAACTCATTGGCATAACTTATCCCCTTTACTTAATTCTTCTTCCGTCAGCAATCAACCACACTTGGTACAGCGCATAGGCAAGTGGGTTCTTGACATATTCATACTGTTTTGCCTTCTCATATTCTTCCCTTAGAAGCTCAATTACCCTTTCCAGTGTCATTGTCTTTCTCCCTCCTATTCTCCACGCCTGCTGCCATTATCGGAATATCTTCTCCATGGATGCAGCATACTTGTCCTTGAAGCGAATAAGACCATCCTTGTCCAAATCAATGGCATATGTATGCTGACCATCTTTAATGGTTACCTTGTCAAATTTGAATGAACTTACTGACATGATGGCACTTAAAATCACCTGCAACATTTCATCATCATCTCCAAATTTCTCCGTAACCCATTCCTTCACTTTCTGCATTCTCTCTTTTGTCTTACGCATCTTGACAGCCTCGTAGCAATCGCACTTCTCTACCGCCAAAGCCATTAACTCCTGTTCACTGGTTCCTTCCGGTGCATCCACCATTACTACCTGACCACACATAGGGCAGGGTGCTGACTGTTTCACTAATTTACTCATTTATGATTTCTCCTTCCTGCTATATCCTTGATATTCTTTTTGTAAAATGCACAATGTTCCTTTTCCTTGCACTGCGTCGTTGTTAAAATTCTGCACTCCTTTTTTTCCGTGTCATACGCAAAGCAATCTGACTTCTCTTTCCTAAACACCTACTTCACCCCTTTCTATCAGGCGCCACACATATAATTGGCTATTTCTTTATATTCCTTCTCCAGTGCCGCAATGGTGTTTTCAATCTCCTCCATCTTGACAATCAGAATTTTCCGCACACTGTCCGGCATGTCCCTAACCACTCCACATGATTCATGTTGCAATACTGCTGCCGGATGAGATACTTCCTCGGGTTCTTCCTTCTTGGACTCCTGCGCCGCCTTTTTCTTCCTTGTGGGCACATCCATACCATTTTCTACGAGGATCCTTATGATATCATCCTTCTTACAGCAGTTTTCATCAGCCAGAATCAATATCTGCTCCTTGGGATTCTTGGCCAACTTATACTCCCTGCATATATCTGCGTCACTCATGTACATGATTCTTCCTCCCAATACTCCACATAATACTGCTGCTGGGCATTCTTTTTTTCTTCCTGCCCTTCCACGGCGCACCGTCCAATCTTGACGGCGTATCCTGCCTTAATCAACATTCCTGCCAGTGCCAATCGGTCCTCCTCATTCCATTGCACAGACCCTTTACGCATACTGTAGATTCTGTTTCGTCCTGCCATTCTTATTTTCTCCCTTCGATTTCTCTATCGATGCCAGCATCTTCTGCTCAAATACCTTTGTGAACGCCTTTACCTCCGGCGTCATGCCGCAATTACGCATTCCACGACACTGTATGATGCGGTTATCTCGCCATTCCATGGTGTAATACGGTGTATCGGGTTCTTCTGCCTTACGGATGAAGAATATGCAAGTCTTTCCTTGGGCAACCTTTTCAACATATCCACCTACACAATGGTGAAGTGTAGCACCCTCATTTCGGATATCGTCTCCCGACTTGGGAACTACCATTATCAGCCCCTTACCTCTTATCGAGAATGCATCTGCTCCCTCACTGTGGGAGAAAATCTCTTCCATAGCCTTTTTCGTCTCGGCCATCTTCCTTTTGGCCTCACGTTCCTCTCTGGCTTTCTTCTCTGCTGCCCTCTTATTCTTCAGGGCCTGATACTCTGCAGCTGTTCTGTCATGGACCGCCTTAAAATTCTTCGGCATATAGATGAACATATTGTTGAGGTCGTAATGAAGTTCTTCGCACCACTTCAGGTATTCTATCCAGTCCTTGGCCATATTCTGTTGGCGCTCTATTCTTGGGTCCTCTCGCTCGGTATACCTGCGGTAGGCATACCTCCAGCAGCCGCCTCTCTCGCCCATCGGGTACCTCTCGCTTTCCCGCTCTATGTACCGGACCAGCTTATGGAGTGATGTTTTTCTGTTTGCCTGCTGCAGCAATTCCGTATTGCACTTGAATACCCTGTAATACTCACGCAACTGCTCCGGCTTAAACTGGAGCCCTATTTTCTGTGCTACCTGCAATAGTCTCTGCTCTTCGTTTGTACCATCTATCTCCTGCATCAGCTTTATATTTACCTTTGTCAGCCACAATATTTCATAGATGGTTTTTCCCTCATAATTCATTTTTCCAAGTGCGTTGTATCCCTTGTTTTCAATCACAAACTTGGCCAAATTATTCAGCCCCATCTTGCAAAGCCATTCCAATTTTGGAAATTCCTGGTACACCCTAATTCCCCGCTCATAATTCAATGCTACCGTGGGAATGTTTGTGGCCAGTACCTCAAGTGCACTATATTTCATAGGCGTATGGGCCCACGCTTCAGGAAGATTACCCGGATATAAAATTTGTTCAATCCAAGCGTATTTGCCCGTACTTGGGCACCAGCGTGGTAGCCCCCTTTGCTTATAAACATTCCACTCATAATCAGTATTGACTGTCTTTCCTTTCGGAAATGTATAAACAGCTCGCTTTGACTCGTGAATGAACTCCTCTATCCTGGTTTTACAAATAGCGCATTGGATGGCGCCGTCGTTTTTCAGTGTTCGTGCAGCATAGAAATATCTCAAAGCAAACCCATCTGCCGTAGGGTCCACATAAATAAACCACCGTACATCATTTGTTTGATATGCCAGTTTTCCCTTGGCCTTGTATGTAACCCTGCTGCCACAGAAGGGACACTCACCCTTTTCGTTATTCCTTAACCGGTATTTACTTCTGCTGACCATACCAACAGTTCCACAATGGGTACACTCACACTCTGCCTTACCCGACTTCACCTCCTTGTAGATTACATATCTGGAAAATCTCATTCCTGTTTCCCATACCCAGTCAAAAAACGCTTGCGGTGGTTCCTTGAACGGTTCCATGGCCTCGTCTATCTTCTTTAACTCCTTATTATGCTTTTCCTCCAGCCTCTGCTCTAATACCGCATTCTGGAACTGCCTCACCGACTCCCACGGATAGGGATATGGACGCCACCAGTAGTACCGGTCATGTATTTCTGTTTCATACTTTTTAAAAAAGTCGCCGATGAGCTTCTTCTCCGCTTCGGTACGAATCAGCACCCTTTCCTTGGATTCGTACTCTTTTGTTTTGCCGTTATAATAAGAATCCCTGAAATTGATTTCGTCCATGTTGTAAAAAGAAGCCGTCAGCCATTTTACCTTTGACTCTTTCAAATTCTGCGTGATATAATCATCCTCAGACAGAAATGTCCTTAATACTGCTGCCGTATTTCCTTGTTTGAGCTTCGACACCTCATAGAAATTCAGTAGCAGTATTTTGTTGTCCTCAATCATCCTTGCCGTCACAATATGCCTTATGTCTTTCAGCTGATTGGCCAGTTCCATCAGTTCCGGTGTTGCTTCCTCTCTGGGAACCTTAGACAGTGTTCTCTTATCCATGACTGCTGCCTCCTACATTCCCAACATGGAGAACAGATCCATCTGGCCTTCCATTCTGTTCTTCTTGGGTGCTTCCGGTTCTGCCTTCTTTTCAACAGCCGGCGCCGTGTTCTTCGGAACAGATACTTTTTTCGCCTGCTCTTCACTGCGTTTCTTCTGTTCTTCCTTCTGTTTCTTCTCACGCTCTGCCTGTTCACGGGCTCTCTTTTCTTCCTCAGCCTTATCATCCATGTGGTAATAATCCTCTGCCCACTCATACACCACTTCATCACGCACCGCTACACAGTTGCCGCTACTCTTCAACTTCTTAGCCTGGGCTACAATATAGTCAAAACACTTCTTCCAAGTCTTATGCTCCAGGCATACATCCTCTGACAATCCATCATCCTCTGCACATCTCTTCAGTAGGTACCCAATAATAGGCTCTGCAAAACCATCCTTTGTGGCTTCTGCCAGTTCCTTCTGAAGCTTCTCCTTTGCTTGTTCCTTAAATTCACTCATGGCTTATCCCTCCATTTCTATTTACCAAATTGCAGGCTCCAATCCTGCTGCCAAGTTCGGTATAAAACAAAACCCCTCCGGCACTCCACCGTCACTGCACTCCGCACTGACCTCTTCTACCTCCTCAGGCTCTTCCTCTGCCACATAATTCACACCGAACTCCTTCATCCACAGTTCATGACTGTACTTGGCTTCAAAGGCCCTCTGTGCTACTTGACTAAGATGCCGTCTGACCTCTGCATTATTGTGCGGTGCATCAGGACCATACTCATGATGTCTTTCATTACACACATACCCCCACAGACCATAATGCTCTGCCTTTTCTCTAAATGCACCCCAGCGTCCAAACACAAAATGATGCTTATGCAGACCTGTGTGGCGCAACTCTCCATAATATCCGTTTCTCTCCGCTTCTTCCCTGCACAGGAAACATTCCCTACATTCTGCACTTGTTCTCTTCTGTATGATGCTCTTAGCCATCTCAATCTCCCTTTTCCTTCCATGCTTCCAGTTCCTTCTGGACCGCACTCTGCATCAGGTTCTGATACTCATGCCAACCATCCCGGAGCGTATATACATGCGGTTCTGCCTTTTCCATCAACATCTCCCACAATTCCGCTTCCTTGATAGGCTTTCCCTTGGCATTCTTCCATCCGTTCTTTTCCCACTGAATATGCCACTGATTCTGAAGCGTGTGTAAAACCCGTTCGCACTTAGTAAATACTAAAGCGGAGCAGGATTTCTTCAGCAGGAAAAACACATTGATTATAGCCATCAGATTCCCCTGCGTTTCGGTACCGTTTTTCACATGCACAAAACCCTGTCTTGTCACCGGCACACCATCCTTTATGCACTCCACCAGCCACATAGCCACGCCGTCTCTCTTCGCAGGTCCTCTCCACGTGGATTCTATAAACACTCTTACCTCAATCAACTTGTGTCACCTCCCGGGTCAATCAGCTTCATCGTGTAATGCTGGTATGGATATTCCGTTACTGGATTAAAACCATTTACCACCGAATCCTTTACGATGTAATATCCCTTCTTCGGCTTTGGATCCATTGACCACCGCTTCCGATTTATGACTTTTCGTATCGGCTTTGGTGTTATTAGGTTCCTGCTTCTCGTGTACGTCGCCCAGGTACCATCTTCCTTGGTTTCCTTTTTCACTATGTACTCGGCCAACTTCTTATAATCACCATCTTCATACAAATCCACAAAAGCCTCTGTGCCCGGCCAGAACTTCTTGACCAACTTCACTGTGTTCACTTGGTCAGTTGCTATATCCTCTATCACCAAATGATGATGCAGCGCCTGACCCCTCTTTCCTCTCTCCGTGACTGCTATGTACTTAAACGGTACGCCTGCTGCCTTGTACGCCTTCCTCATGTCTGATACAAACTGTTTCAGATGCTGTTTTGCTTCATCGAACACCTCAGGGCGTTGCCCCGGTCGGTACTTCAGTATCAGATGCCAGTCTCCTTCTTTGAAGTTTGCCAATATCAACCTCTGCACCCTCTTGTTCTTATTCGTCAAATTCTGTCTCGCAATATCCTCCGGAGTTCTCTTCCTCTTCTTGCTCCGTGGGACACCCGGGGCACCATAGTTTCCGGGATAGTGTTTCTCTACCTCAATCACCTTCCCAAGGTGCCATTCATTCTGCACATACATATCTGTGTACCACTTCCTAACTTTAATATCTTAATCGGGCAATGAAAAAGCTTGGAAAAGCCTTGTTTTGCTGATTATTCGTTGACTTTCAAGCCCTAAAGTGATACACTGTATTTAGGTGTTTTGGTGTATCCATTTAGGGTAGCCATTGGAGCAGTCTGCCAGGTCTGCTCCTTATTTTTTGCCTCAATACGCCTTTTGTTGTATAATCACCTTAAGGAGGTGATTCTCATGGACCATGCTACGGTTAAGGTTATCGACCTTTGGGCTGTTGCCAATCTAATGAAATCCGATAAAATGAAAATTGTTGAGGTTCGGATATCTGATGATGGCTCTCTTGATTTCACGGCAATGACATCAAGAGATGATTTTGAGGCCGTCGATTATGATTCGGTCGAACCTATTGAGGGTAATCCGTTGTTGCAATGAAATAACTCACTTCATGGCGGCATTCCATTCTTTTGAGTGCCGCCCGGATTTCCTCCCCGATTTCGCCACTCCTTTCCCCTGTAACAATTACATCAACATGGTTTGCCTTTTTATCCCTGCTTCTCATTACCCTTGTATTCTTTATATCTGTTCCCATTGTTCCGCATCCCCCGACATCATATTTCCTATCCCCATCAATGCCAGATTGAACAATATGCCGCCACACACCATTGCCATGTTATTTCCCGGCCCGTCCAATGCTGAGATAAAAAGAAAAAGCCCAAAGAATCCTACTCCCAGTATTACTTCTCCAAGCTTTTTCATCTTTCTGTTTCTACTCTTAATCATTGCTACTTGTTCCTTTCTCCTGTTCTCTCTTCCATTCTTCAAATTCCCTTTGATGCTGCGGATCTGCAAAATACTCTGTGATGGCGTCGCAAAGCATCCTGCCTAATGACAATCCGGTATACGCCGGAATCTCTGCCTGGTTTATGTATCCCATACTTATCCCTCCGTTTGTTCTGAAAAGTTGAGTGCTGATAATCTTTCCAAAACATGATTTCTTTGCCGGGGAGCCCTTTTTTTAATTTCAATCTCCACTACACGCTCGTCCAGCAATTTAGCAACATCTTCCTTTAACTCGGATAAATCCGTATACTCTTCGATAAAACCTTGTGCACCTTCGTCCACCTTGAGTTTTATCCTCTCCGAGACACAATTTACGTTACATTTCTTTACCGTAATGATGTTATCGTCTGTGATTCTTGCCAACAGTTCTCCCCGGTTATTAGTTACAATAATTTCTGAATACTCTCCATTTCCAATCTTCAATTTACTTACCTCTCTTCCTATTTGCTTTTTTGTTTTCTCCTGTACCCTCTATGTGATACGCAATAATGCTCACGGCATCTGGTCTCGTCAGATGTGTGGCATCCGTAAAGCACATTGCATACCACGCTACTGGGCAATGCAGACGTGGTGTTCCTCACGCACCACATACAGGGCACAGGGCTTAATACTGCTGCCGGTGTTATACCAGCATTCTTTCTGGCATTCTTGGCTTAAGAAATTTATCGGTATTTACTTCGAGTGCTCCACACACTAACTCGTATTCAAGGAATGTCATTCTCCTATGTCCGTTTAATGCCATGTTTAATTTGGGTAATGGTATACCAGTTTTTTTACTTACATAGGTTTGCGAAATTCCCTTTTCGTCCAAATACTTTTTAACTTCATTTTCCATCGCCATTCTATAATCACCTCCTGCAATTTCAGTAACTCTGAAGTTATTTACATTGTATGTCTGTTATTCTGAATTGTCAATATATAATTTCAGTATTTCTGAAATTTTTATTTACATTTACCCAAACAAGTGCTAATATCCATATAAAGGAGGACAGATATATGACTTTCGGACAAAAATTAAAAAAAGCAAGATTAGAAAAATGCATGACACAAAAGCAACTTGCGGAACAGCTATACGTAAGACACAATTCTGTAAGCAATTGGGAAAATGATATAAACAAACCTGATCCAAGCACCATTGAACACATATGCGGTATATTAGATATTACTCCCAATTATTTACTGGCAATTACATCTGAAGATTTTTCTCCCGCTGAGAAACTTATAATAAAGAAATACCGTGCTCTAGATAAGCACGGCAAAGAAATGATTGATTTCACATTGCAAAAGGAATGGGAACGATCTACTAACGTATATAGTTTTCCATTTGTTAATGCTGCTCATGAGCGTACAGGTATTGAAGTTACCGAAGATATGCTTATGAATGATAATGATATAATGGATTCTGACAGTTTTTAATACAAACTGTTAAAAAATATTTTTACAAAAGGGGAATTGTAAAATGAATTATGAAACACTTTTAGACGTAGCCTTCTCTGAAGGTCTTATTGTCAAGGAAAAAAATCTGCTGGCTTACGATGGTCGCATAAAAGGAAATCGCATTGCCATACGAAAAAACTTCGAGAGCACTGCTGAAAAAGCTTGTGTTCTTGCTGAAGAACTTGGACATCACTACACCACATCCGGAAACATTCTTGACCTTGCAGATGTGCAAAACCGCAAACAAGAGTGTTGTGCTCGATTATGGGCCTACAATAAAATGATTGGTCTTTCTGGCATAGTATCCGCTTATAATGCAGGGTGTAAAAACACGTATGAAATGGCAGAACACCTTAATGTTAGTGAAAGTTTTCTTCAGGAAGCATTGGTCGCATACAGAACAAAATATGGTTTATACGCTAAATCGGGCAACCATCTCATTTATTTTGAGCCAGTTCTTGAAGTCCATGAGATAAAAGATAACTTTGAAAAGCTCTGTACTGTTCAGAAAGAATTCGTTACATATGATGCAAATCGAGCGAAAGAACTGCGAGGAAACTGTCTATGAAAAGAATTCTCATACTATTTTTTTCATTAATCCTTGTAACGTCCCCCATTGTGGCATTCGCAAATGGTAATCTTATCGTACACATTACATATAGCGGTAAATGCTATCATACGTCCGATTGCAGTTTTCTGCATTCGGATATAGAGGTTACTTTATCCGAGGCCGTAGATATAGGGTTAGAGCCATGCTCTTATTGTGACCCGCCTGAATTAGAATATAAAAAAACTACCAAGCAGAACAATTCAAGTTTATATACATCAGATACCAAAAAGCCGTGGTATAAAGCCGCTTATGATTACATCGATGACACGTTTGGCGTAGATTTTTTCATTCTCGCTATATACTTATCCATTTGCATTATCGTATTTATTGTTCAAAAGTTTTTGGTACTATTACAATTTCTTAAATGGAAATTCAAACGCTGAAAATTAACTGTTGTACAGATATTCTGTTGACATCAACAAAATGGTAATGGAATTTTTTGAATAATTTCTTAATTTTATGACACTTGTGTTGACTTTTTCACCATTTTGGGTATATTATACAAATGTAATAAGTATTATTACACTGTTAATAAGCCTTAGGTGATAAGCCTCCCGCGATAAGGGAAACGCTGATACCTAAGGCTTTACTCGTTTAAGGAGGTTTTCAAAAGATGAAAACAGCAATTTTAATTGACGGCGGATTTTACCGCAAACGCGCTTCCTTTTTATGGGGAAAGAAAACTCCAGATAAAAGAGCAGCTGAACTGATGGCCTATTGCAACTCTCACATGAAATATGTACAGCAGTATGAGCCAAGCAGTCTATACCGTATTTTTTATTACGATTGCCCACCCTTGGCAAAAACGGTTTATCACCCTTTATTAAAAAGAGGAATTGACTTTCGTCATTCCGAAACACACTCATGGACAGAATCCTTCTTTTCAGAACTAAGGAAACAACGTAAGGTTGCATTAAGACTTGGAGAGTTATCTGATGACGATGCTACATACAATATTAGCACAGCTGCATTGAAAGATATCTGCTCTGGAAAGAAACAAATTAGCAATCTCACAGAAAATGATTTTTCCGTTTCTTTCAAACAAAAGGGTGTCGATATGAGAATCGGTCTTGATATTGCCTCCCTGGCGTATAAAAGACAAATTGACCAGATTATTCTTATTGCCGGTGACAGTGACTTTGTGCCTGCTGCAAAGCTTGCCCGTCGGGAGGGTATTGATTTCATTCTGGATCCAATGTGGGCTAATATTAAAGACAATTTATTTGAACATATAGATGGTCTACACTCTCAATGGGGACGTAAGCAAAAATAATTTACAGAAAATAAAAATCGCCCGGTGCTACCAACACCGAGCGATTCAATTAGATATATATCCGAAGACACATACCAAAGACAATCATATTCTAACATCTTCGGACAGCCTTTGCAAGCAGGACACCCTGCAGGCTGTTATTTTTATACCATAAATTCAAAGGAGGCACATTATGAACGCAGTAATTTACGCACGCTACTCTCCCGGACCTCGCCAAACAGACCAAAGTATTGAGGGACAGGTCCGTGACTGCATGGCTTTTGCAGAAGAAAATCAAATCACAGTTTTAGGCGTGTATGCAGATAAGCATATCTCCGGTACTGACTTTGAACGCCGATCAGAATTTAATAGAATGATTCACGATGCAGAGAAGGGACAGTTCGAGGCCATCATCGTCTGGAAGATAGACCGCTTCGGACGTGACAGGGAAGAAATCGCTCTAAACAAAATCAAACTGAAAAGGCACGGTATCCGTCTGCTCTACGCTAAGGAAGTCATTCCGGACGGTCCTGAAGGCATCATATTGGAATCCCTCATGGAAGGATTGGCTGAATACTATGTGGCTGACCTTCGCCAAAAAGTAAAAAGAGGACAGAGAGAATCTGCCCTAAAGGGTCTTGCCGTATCCGGACAAGCAGCCTTCGGTTACAAAATCGTGGATAAGCGCTACCAGATTGAAGAAAAGGAAAGCTGGGTGGTTCGTTATGTTTTCGATAACATCGATGCCGGGAAAACCGGCGCCCAAATAATAGATGAACTGGAAAAGATGGGCGTAAGAAACAGAAAAGGGGAGCTCATTACCAAAAACGGTATTTATACCATGCTCCGCAATCGGAAATATATCGGGGAATGCTTCTATGATGGTATTGCCATTCCTATCCCCCGTATTATCCCCCAGGAGCTCTGGGATTCCGTTCAGGCTAAGATGATTAAGCGTCCTCGTTCTTCCGGCGCATACAAGGCCACAGAGCGCTACATGCTATCCTGCAAGGCATACTGTGGGGAGTGTGGCTCCCTTTTAATTGGTGAATCCGGAAAAGGAAAAGGCGGCACCGTATACCACTATTATAAATGCGCCCAGAAGAAGCGCAAGAACGGCTCAAACAAATGCTCGCTCAAAACACCGAGAAAGGATGCCTTGGAGAACTTTATAGTCCACCATACCGTTCAGGACGTGCTTCAGGACGATATCATTGATTACCTGGCTGATAAAGTAGTTGAAATTCATAAAAAAGATTCTGTGAACCAGAAACTGATTCAACTGAAGAACTCGCTAAAAGAATGTGAGAAATCTACCAAGAATATTGTAAGAGCCATTGAAGAAGGTGTGTTTACTTCCTCCACCAAACAAAGGCTCTTGGATTTAGAGACGCAGGCTGAAGAACTTCGGATGCAGATTGCTAAAGAAGAAATCAAGAAGCCTACCATCACCAAGGAGCAGGTGGTGTATTGGCTCAAACTATTCAAGAAGGGCGACCTTAAAGACCCGGCATTCCGTCAAAGGCTTACTGATGTGTTCGTACATTCTGTTTATGTCTACAACGAAAAAGTGGTTATTGCCTACAACTACTCGCAGGACAATAACCATCATTCCGTTGAATACGACCCAAACATATTTAGGTGTTCGGATACGCATGTTAAACTGAGGGATACGGGCCCATATCCGAACATTATCCCCCTAAACAATGTATTTCTACTGCTTATTCCACAGCCGGTTGCTTAGACCGGCTGTTTTTACCCGTTCCATCTCGACTTCACATCACGTACATCTACATGAACGAAA
>JAEIGA010001424.1_pt1 | contig 37449 bp, 60 predicted proteins | sample 9270691 | NCBI WGS metagenome assembly JAEIGA01 (sample SAMN17057246, study PRJNA624740) | gut metagenome | biome: biome; isolation source: fecal sample | host: Bos grunniens | place: China: Xizang | collected 2019
CAATATACTGTTTTCATTCAAACTCCTCCAATATTTTGGGTGTATCTTTTGTGAAGTCTTTTTTTGCATATATCGCATTAACTTTGCCAGCGGCATTCAAATACGTTGCGCCATCCAATGAATAAAAATTGGTATGCAATCCATCCCACTTTGGTCTTGTTATGCTAACCTTTGCGTTTTTGATGTATTTCTTTGCATCTTCCAACGTGCATCCATGACGAAACGCGTGATCGTTAACGGCTGAAAGATTGGATATATTGATTTTAGCCGCAGGAACGCGGATTGTTCCAACGATTCCTTTTTCCTTGATTCTCTTGGCAATCTCAAAATCCTTTTTATTCGCCTCGGGAACACGCTTTTTATAGCGATAATATTGTTTCAATTCGGTGTATTTATCCGCATTACGATATTTCAGATCTTGGAAGTCTGAGAATTTTCGCGGTGCTTCGCCATGCAGACGAGATTTGTATTTATAATACTGTTCCTTATCTGCCTTTTCATTATACAACATTTTTTGCCGAATGTCAAACTCTTTTGGATTTTCGTTGTAAAAATCTTGTGCAGTATGGCGGTCTGCATGTTTAGCCTTTTCATCAATGGCACCTTTTATCTTCACCCCTCCGATAGAGATCACCTTCGCCGCAATGGTGCAGCGGCAGTTATAGACGTTCTCAGGCTTTGCAGACGGATCTCCCGGGTACATAATGGGTCCCAGCTCGCTATCAAAAGGCTTGTCTACGTCGGCAAGCTTACCGTCAAGCAACACGTGGGCATGGCGCGTGCGGAAGTCAATGGCAGATATCCACTCGCGTTGTAGCTCGATGCCGTCCTCTGTGGCTTTCTCATAGCTGTCCTGCCGCCCCTTGCATTCCGCGCTTGTGATCGTCGTGCGGGCGTTTCGGATGGCTGATACCTTGTTCATGTTGGTAACGCTTTGAAGCCGCTTTGCAAGGTTGGGAATGCTTTCCCCCTGCAAGATGCCTTGAAGCACCGCCGCATTGACCTTCTGCGTGTTCCAGCGCACGTCTTTGACTCCGTCAAGATATTTGTAGGGTAGAAGGGTATCGTCCTTTGTAGCAAGGTTTTTGACGGTCTGCGCGTCCACCAGTTCAAAGGAATATCCCTTCACCTTATCGTCAAGCTCTGCGCCGATGTCGTTATAGTTGAGCGCGTAGACCTCGGGCAACTGTCCGTTGATGTATGCGAGAGCGGTGCGGTTGATGTTGGCGTATTCTTCGGCAAGCTGGGCTTTCAGGTTCGTCCAATGCTTGCCGTACATGATCTTGCTGCGCCGCCATTCGGTATATTTATCCTCGGATAGTTTTCCTTCCTCTACCAGCTTTCGCTTTTGCGCGTCGAGCTTTTCGAACTGCTTGAAATACGCCGACACCTTCACGTATATTTCCTGTTGCGCCTGTGCATAAATGGCAGACAAATGCGCTTCCATTTCTGCCAATTTTTTATCGGTTGCAATGTGTGCCTTGTCTGCCATTCATTCACCTTCTTTCAACTTGTTCCAAAATGGAAATAGTTCATTTCAAACGGTGATATCTTGTCACCGTTTATTCTTCCGCAGAACCGCCATTTTCTTCGTCTGCGGCGTTTTCTTCCTCTTCTTCGGTATTTGTCCGCGTGGTTACTCTCGCGGCTTCCTCGGCGGTTTTACGGCGTTTGACGGCATCTATCTTGTCTGCATCTCCCAGCAGAGTCAAAATCTTTTCGGTTATGTATTCCTCGTCCAGATATTCCGCCGCCTGCAAAACCATTTCAAGGGTTTCCTGTCGGTTGCTCATTTGGGATCTTGTATAGGTCGGTTCATCATCAATTCCGGCAACCGCCAAAAGCCCCTCAATGAATTCCGTTACCTGAAATTCAAACTGGTCTGTTTGCTGGTTGATGGGTTCATAAGCCGCTTGGATTTGATCGTTGGTTGCGTTTGCAGAAAGATCCTCCACATTAAGAGCCATGAAATCATGGAAAAGCTGGTCTTTCAGCCTGTCCAGAGCCTCTGCGCTGGCTTCAAAGGGAACCGTTGCCTGGTGCGCGTCCGCATCCGCGCCTTGCCCGTCCTCGTTGTCGACGTGTCCGACGTGCGTCAGCTTCAACTGCTCCACAAATCGTACATCGTCTTCCGGGGACATTCCACCGCAGTTTTTGAGAATCCAATAGATAAATTCACCGTCTGAAACATTGTTGATTAATCCGCTCGTCATAAGGTCGTAGGCATCAATTGTGCCGCGGTTTCCCGTAAGCGCGGATCTTTTCTTGTTATTAAAAAGCGGGATGATAGGGAAAGAGGGATAATTCCTACCGCCATATAGTTCCGTTCCGTCAAGACCGGATTCTTTCAGCTTTTCAACATAGAAACGCTTTCCCGCGTCGGATAATAGCTTCAGCTCGGTTTCACCTTTGCGTTTGATGTAATCGGTGTATCCGTCCACCTCGTAAAGAGTGGCGCGAAGCGGTTTCTCCGGGTCAACATTCCAAAAGCGAATACCGGCACGCAAAGAGCCGTTTTCTTCGTCGTAGAGCGGAACAAATTCGGTAAGAGAGAACACGTCCACATGGTCGTGGTTCCAAAAGCCGAAAGAAACCGCCCCGTTTTTTGCCGCAATAGCCGCATCCTGCACCTTTTTGTCAAAATTCTTTCCCAGCTTTTCCTTCGTTTCTTTCTTTCCGAAAGTCACGCCGTTTCCAAGCAGATAAGATACAGCCTGGGTGACAAAATAGGAATACCAGTTTGAAGCGATCTTATTATTGGCAGCCCAAATATCGGGTACTTTTTGCCCAAATTGATTATACACAAACTTTTGATAGTTCATAATCGTGGGATTTTCATGGTTGTAATAAAGCTCTGCCGCCTCGGCGGTCTTGTATTCATCACTTGACATGTGCGCCGCGATAGCGGAAAGAATAAATTCCGCCCGTGCCTTTTCATTTTCGCCCAGGGCGATCAGATCTTGATAGGTTTTCAATTCGTTATCCTCTCATAAATACAGATTGATATTTTGATTTTTCATCGTCATTCTTTTTCCAAAGGGCGCGGATCATAGAAGCGCAGGAGTCGGGGGCATCGTCATGCTCTGCGTTCTCGTTGAAATCGCAGATCTGATTGATATACTCCTCATCGGTTCCTTGCACAAAGACCACGTTTTTCCATTCTGCTTTTAGATAGGACGTGATCTTTAGGTATTTATTCATGTCCTCATGATACTTCTTGACGCGCATTTCCTTTTGCCGCAGGTCCTTGGCAAGATAGCCCTTGTCACCGTTATCCTCGCAGTGAATACGTCCGGCATTAAACGAGCGGTGCAGGGTGATGATCTCATCCTCCACGTCATCCACGTGTTTCTTCCAAAGCCTGCCGTAAATGTAGTAGGTGTCACCCACCTTGTGGCAGATGGTGAATGCGGTATAGTCCTCGCCACCATAGGCCGCGTCGACGTGGCTTTCTCCTTGCTCCACCATGGCGGGATCGCCGCCTGTGCGGGGGTTGGTAAAAATCACGTCCTCGGCGGCAATGTGGCGTAACTCATAGTTGGCAGAGAAGAGGGAAGCAATCATTTTCTCCTTGATCTCTGCAAGTTCTTTTTCATCGATCAGCCCCGTGGAATAGCAATCCCATTTCTCGGGGTTTGGCATCAGCGTGAATGCGTCCTCTTTGTGCCACGGTGTACCCGTGTTGTAGATCCTTCCTCCACGGTTAATGATATTGCGTAATTCTTGGTAGATCAACTTTGTGCGATCGCGTTCTGCGCGAGACATTCTATCTTCGATATTTACAATATCGTCCGTAAATATGCGGTCAAAGTGCTTACCCGTAAGAGAAGATCCAATACCCATTCCGACGAGCTGTGACGTACCGCGTATATCCGCGCATAGATTTGTGTTTATCTCGGTCACTGTTGCTGTAGTGAATTTAAGATCAACACCGTATATACACTTTACAAAATACCGCATTTGAGGACTTTCAAGGATCTTCTTTACTTGCGCTACAACCTCTTTAACGTCATTGTCAGTCTTTCGCATAAAGAGTATTTTAACGCGTGGTAGCAGTATAATGATACAAGCTAAGGCAACCGATACGCACGTGGTCTTGTAAGATCCGCGGTGGGCTTGCAGGGTTTTGTCACCCTTACCCTTTACCATGTCAATGATCCATGCGTTATGAAGCGGACGGAGCTTTTTGAAGCCTACAAGATGACCCAGCTTGTAAGGGGAGCGGAGAAGGAAGGAAACCACCTCATTCCGCGTCATCATCTCCAAGCACCATGCTTTCCACTTCATCTATGATGGTGGGATCTACGTCTGCAATCACGACCTTTTCCACAGGCTTCTGACCCGCCGTGTCGCGTACAAATTCCGCTGCTTTAACGTCACCGCCCAAAGCCTTTTCAAAAAGCGTCAAAGCCATTGCCTCCGCTCCAGTCAGCGTTTTTCCGTCCAGCTCTCTTTTCCCTTCCAAGAGGAGCTCAAAGCAATCTTTCAGGATCTTTTTATCTCTTCTTGCTTTTCCGCTATTTTGCCCACCTTTTTTCCCGCGTTCTCTTGCTTCGCTCTTGCTTCGTGCCGGTTTTAGATTCTGTTCGTTTGCCATTTTGATTTCCTCCTTTCGGCAAAAAAGAAAGCCGCAGAGCTTGTCTGTGGCTTTCATTCGTTATAAATATTTTAACACATAAAAATAACCTATATTTCGCATATGTTACCAAGTTTCATCATCAATGCCTGTGTAAAGCCCGCGATACTTTGCAAACAAAAGACGAGCACTTTTCAACCATCTGTAGACCGTTGATGGATGGCAAGGACACTCCATAGAATAATGCTGAATCCTGGCGCCCCAAATGCCCTTTATTTGATTTCGGGGAAGTCTCGGAAAATAAACCGCTCGGATAGCTGCTGAAATATAAGGCTTATTTTCTCTATCCAATGTTTCAAACACCTTTTGAACGGCGTCAATGTCATCCAAAAGAGGCGTTTGAGCTTTTACGGTTGCGTTTGCCTTTGAGACAATCAAAGCAGGCTCCATCAGAGCTAACCGGCGATAAACATCTTCGCGAATCCGTTTCTCATATTCCTCTTTTGTTGGACATCCCAAAGAGGCGTATCGGTTAAAGGCATGAGTGGCATAATCCATAAAAAATTCTTTTTTCCTTGCCATGGCGGACTCCTTTTATCGTCTGCCTCCAAAGCAGGTGCTAAAAATCGTAATACCAAAAAGAAGACCTAACATAAAGACTACAAAGTATTCTATCATCATATTTTTTCCTCGCTTTCGTTTTAAAATTTAAAAATGACAAATATTGTTACGCAAATCATGTGGTGATATCCCAATCAGCGATCATGGAGCGGAAAAACTGATCCGGGTATCCGTTTTGGGGGAATATCTCACGCATTCGCGCGTCTATTTCTTCAATCTGCTTTCCTTCCCGCACCTTCTTTGCCTGCCTGCGGAACATCTGCCTATAGTTCCCGAGGTAGCAGATCAGATCCTCCTCGGTAAAACCGTTGGCATCATGAAGGACACAGCAGTGCATTTTGAGAAGCAGATCCAAAATGATGGTCATATCCTTGTTTTCCACCTTCTCAAATGCGGCAAGTATCTTTGCCTGACTCTTTGGAGAAAGTTGGTTCCACTCTTTTGTAATGATGGCTTTCATGTCTTTTCCTCCGTGTATTTCTTTTTGAGTTCGGCAAGTTTAGCAATACTGATGATTGCACAATCATTTGGGATAATAGTGCCAAAAATAATTGCATCAATCTCCTCAAAAATCTCCCTCGCAACCTCGGCTTCCAAATGCTTTATGGCGTATGTCAATTCGTGCTTCCACGCTTTTGCTCTGTCCAATGGATTGGGTACAGTAAGCATCGGTTGCATATCCAGCTCATCAAACTCGATGAGCAAATCTTCTAATAGTTCCTTAATGGTCATTTTTCATCTCCTTTGCTACCTCTCGCAGAATGCGTTGAACATACTCCTTGCCAAGCAAATGTGTATGTTTGCCCATTTTCGTGTTTACTCTCTGCCTGTATTCTTCTGTGACTTTTACTTTATTTTCTACCAATCTTTTTGCATACAAGTCAGCGGTTCTGTGCCACGATTCCGCTTCAGCTTTCCAGTTCTCGGTTTCTGCTTCTTGTGCCTTGTTAGCACTGTGCATTTTCTCGTTTGCTATCTTCAAGGCTTCAATCTCTATATGCAACCGTTCTTCCTCGGCTTTTGCATTTTCAAGGTTTTCTCCAAGCATATTGATTGTGTATGCTCGTTGCTCATCCATCTCTTTCATTACCGCATTGAGTCCGTCAACCTCGCTCTTTGGTACGACGTCGGCGGTGGGCTTAAACAGTTTGCATCGCTCATCTGCTTTATTACCTGCAAGAATAATTCGCAAATGTTGCGATTCAATATTCAAACAAACCTTATAATGCAAACAATCTTCACATCGTGCCATATCATTTACCTTTCCTTTTCTTGTTTCTATCACTTACTCTAAAGAAAAAATCTCTTTCTTTTAGTTCAGCCTGCCTTCGCTGTCTTATCAGCTCGCGCTCTGCGTTAAAGTCTTGATATTCCTTGCAAGTGCCGTGACAGCCGACAAACCGTTTGGGGCAATCTATGCCGTTGCGTTTACATGGGGCGGTCATGAGTCACCGTCTTTCTGTTTGCCACGGCTACAAAAATCATCCGCTTTCCTACACACACGGTATCGTTTGCAATAGTAATAGCCGTTAAATATCATGGGTCTTGAACGCTTACACTTCCCACACCTTACAACTCCCACAACATCAACCGAAGGTGTTCTTCGGATAATCTCTTTCGCAAAATCCGCATTGTTTCCGACTAACAAATCACCTTTGTCAACCTCGTCACAAGCCATTTCCGCATCTATGAATCTTGGCATTATCACTCACCGCCTTTCAACAAAATATTAGATGTAAAATTAAAACAAACAATGCGCCAAGCCAAAAACCGACAAACATCCCTCCAAAAGCATCCTCGTTCATTCCGCACCGCCTTTCTTTTCTTCGATGGGATAGGTCAATACATCTGGGTATGTTCCAACCTTTTCAATGAAAAGAGCCCACCTTCTTTTATCTTTAAGCCTTCCAAATTCGCCTACATGCAAACCAGTTCGACCCTCAGTAAGGCAATATGTTTCATCATCCGTGATTTTTTCGGTGGTGTAAAACACATAACCGTTATAATAAATCCTCTTGCCATTCTCGACAAGTTTTCGATTAGGTTTGCCATCGTTTATTGTAGCTTTCCAAAAGGAATCAGTATAATGGTTCCGATAATCCTCAAAATCTTTGCACTCTTTATCTTCGTCAATAGTTATCGTGCCTCTATGACACCAACCGTTTTTACACCATTTGCATTCGGATAACCAACAACCTACAATCATTCCGCACCTCTTTTTTTGTTTTCGAAAAAGTATAATATCATTGCTTCGTCTACACCAGCAGCACACATTTTTGTTGCTTGTTCAATTATCGAAATATATGTGTCTGGAAAATTCAAGTCCTTATATTTGCTAAAAGCTGAAACAAATGAATAGCCGTACCTTGACACGCTTGCAAGACGATTTTCTGCTTCACCGATTCTTCCCAAATTATAAAGGCTTTCAGAAAATTCGGTATAGGCTTCAACCGCTAACTTCGCCACTTTGCGAGATGCTTCTTTGATACTCATTCCGCACCGTCTTTCAACCCCTCGATAAGTTGGTTAATGAGTTTTACATCATATTCCAAGATCTCTTTAATCTTTTTGAGCATTTCCGAATAGCCTTTTTCGGAATACTCATAGTGGTATGTAAACCACTTGCCATCATAGCCAAACTTAAAGCCAATAGGAGCATAGGTTCGTCGGCTCAAAACAATGTCGATAGTGATGTACTTATCGTACCAACCGTGTTGAATAGATACCTTCTTTGATAGCCTTCTTCCGAAAACAGGCGACCCGTAATCGTCCTCGCCTTTATATGGTCCTTGCCTATCGTAAACGCAATAGCCTTCCTTGATTTCGTCAAAGGTCGGGAAGATAGGGTTATTCACCTTTAGCACCGCCTTTCATCTTCGCTCCGCAGTTGGGGCAATAATTACCGCCATCGCCTTCATATGTCGCACCGCACACAGAACACACAGAACGATCCATACCAAATCTGTCCGTAAGCCACTCCCCCTCACTCTGCTTGCGGTAGCCTTCGTTGTAAAGAGCTTCTGCAATATCTTCATCGTTTTTTTGTCTTTCCCAAACATTAACATCGTTTTTAGTCTTGGTTATGACTTTCGCCATCTCCTCGATTGCTTGCTTTTCATTCTGCTCGGTCATTATTGCTTTTCCTCCTTAAAATCAAAAATTAGTATCCGGAGCCTGTGGCAGGGGCATCCAGTAAACCGACGCGGGGTTTGACGAGGGGAGCGTGAGAAACCCGTGATCCGCGCCAAAATGCGATATGCTGTAGTCGCCGTTGCAATAGATCAGATACCGCCGGTTTTTCCGCTTTGGAGATTCGTCCAACAGCCGCGCCCACATGCCGCTTGCCTCGCGTGGAGGCGGCGGCAGTTCCGTCCAGTACCAGCTCCCAAGGTCTGACCGCACAGATCGCGGGAACCCTGTGCAACGCTTGAAGCAAAGGAGATCATACCCGCCATCACAATACACAAGATATTTTCCGACCTCCCGCGGCGGCGTTTCATTCAATCGGTGCCACATGATTTTAGCTTGTCATAACGTTGTGCAGTTCTGACATGTCCGAGATCCGCTTCTTGCAACATTCAGGCAGATTTGCACGTACAAGAGCCTCAGCGACTGCCGGACAAACTGCATTTCCGCATCTTGCCACTTGGTCGGCTCGGGTGATCGGGTTTCCATTTATGTCTTTGTCAATGATGTAGTCGTGCGGGAATCCCATTGCATCGTAGAGCTCGCGCGGAATGAGCATCCGCAATCCGATGTCGGAAATGAAGTACCAAGTTCCGCGAATGTTCAAAAGAAGAATTTCATCCTCTGCAAGCTCATACCCGCAATACAGATTGAGCATCTTCCTTACCTCCGACCAATAACCGAGATTGGTCTGGCCGTCATACTTGACGATGGTAGTACGCACGTCGGCAAACTGCCCGTCTCGCGCGGTAACGGTCATCAGAGGATCCTTGCAGGACTGTCCTTTGTCCTTTCCTTTAAAGTGGGCAAGGTGAGAAAGAATAATAGAATTGTGATCTATTGACGTAACAGTTGGCATCGGCTCTTTGGCATCTGCTCCATCAACGCCTGTAAAGAATTTAGAGAGGAATGCGGTTGTAAGTGCTTCACGGTCTTTGCCTGTGATTGTTTGCAGAGGTTCTTTAAGATTGATACCTTCTCTTGCGTTCCCATACCATTCAGAAAGAAAAGCGGAAGAAAGTCCGTACCGATTCGCCGCGTCCACCGTTTGGATCGGATCGTCAAGTTTCTGCCCTCTGTGTTCCTTTGCGCTCTGCTCAGTGTGGTACTGGATTAACGTCGGAGCGGCAAGAAGATTTCTGCCGCCTGTTGTGACCGTAGGCACAGGCTCGACCATGCCGTGCGAGGCGTTTCCCGCGTTGTTGCAAATGGCGTATGGGGTGACAATAGGTTCGACAAGAATCTGCGCTCCCACTCCCGTGACGGTATTTACAGGGTCGTTCATATCCGTTCCGCTTGCGTTTGAGTGGTTGTGCATGTGATACGGTGTCATGATAGGATCACAAACATACTGCTTTGTGCTTGATACAACCGTGGAAAGCGGTTCCTTCATATCGTGTACACGAGGTTTCTGCCCTTTGTTCTCTCCGTATCCAACAGGTACAATAAACGGCTCCCCGCTCTTGATGACAAACTTATCAAGTCCGCGCGCGATACGCCGAAGGGTATTTTCCTTCAAAGGTCGCATAGCGTTTACGCCGTATTGCTCCTTTATATCTTGCTTAGATGCAAAGATGGAAGGGCAAGGAAGAGAGAAGTCAATGACCTCAGATGCCGATCTCCATGGTTTTAGCTTGCCGCGTTTTACATCAGCGTGATCTCTTGGCGCGTGCGTCCGCTCAGGGAATACAATCGGCTTCCCGTCGCAACGGGCGATCAGATGGAACCTTGTGCGAATTGTAGGGGCGCCGTGGTCAGCAGCGCAAATCTTTTTTGTTTCTACCACATACCCAAGTGACTCCAATTGAGAAAGCCACTTTTGATAGGTCTGTCCCGCCTTGCTCTTTACCGGTTTTCCTTTGCGGACGGGACCCCATGTGGTAAACTCGGGAACATTCTCCAGCATGATCACGTCGGGGCGAACCGCTGCCGCCCATTTCAAAACCACCCACGCAAGCCCTCGGATTTTCTTATCAACAAGCGCGGCACCCTTGGCACGTGAAAAGTGTTTGCAATCAGGGGAGAACCAGGCAAGACGTACATGCCGACCGCGCACGGCGGTCTTTGGATCGACCTGCCAGATATCCTCTATGTAATGCTCTGTAAAGGGGTGGTTCCTGCGGTGCATCATGATAGCGGCTTCGTTGTGATTGATCGCCACGTCCACTGGATGCCCCGTCGCCATCTCGATGCCCGTAGATGCTCCACCGCCTCCGGCAAAGCTGTCCACAAAGCAATCGTCAAAGATACTGTATTGGTTGCTCATGAGTTTGCCTCTCCAATCGCCTTTCCGCTCTCCACGCTGACGAGCTTGAAATCTCCCGATTGGTAGATCACTTTTCCGATGTTGTCCTTGAAGGTGGCGTTTTCGGAGAGAATCAAAGAAGATTGCTTTTTCCATGTTACTACACTTGAATTGAATACAATGGCAGAGCCATAAGCCTTGACGGATGCAGAGCCATAAGCCTTGACGGATGCAGAGCCATAAGCCTCGACGGATGCAGAGTCACAAGCCTCGACGGATGCAGAGCCCCAAGCCTCGACGGATGCAGAGCCCCAAGCCTTGACGGATGCAGAGCCATAAGCCTCGACGGATGCAGAGTCACAGATTTCAACATCCTTGCAATCCTTGATATAGTAATTCGTTCCTTCTGACAGCTTCAATCCGTTTATGCCAACAAAGATATGCGTTTTCGCCCATTCCTTTACCGCTTCAATTGCCTTGGGCTTGTATTCTTCCTCAGAATACCACTCAGGCTTGATGTCCTGATCAACCGTTAATACCCACGTATCGATGTCGCTGAACGGATCACCGTCAGCGGGTGAAAGCTCCAAGCGTACAAACTTCTTGGACGCGCCGAGGTAATCGTCCTTGATTTTCAGCTCATTCAGCATATCCTGATGGCTGTCATGCTCGGCTATATAGATACGATCTTTCAAAGCGATCATAGATTTCAATTTACACATTTTTTCGTTCCTCCCGAAAATGATTTTTTTGTTTTAACACTTTTCCAAAGTATCAATAAACTCAAACGGATAATCCCCGCCGAGGATGGAAAGATGCTCCTTGACAAAGGCCTCCTGCTCCTCCTTGGTTTTCATGCGCCCGTTTGCGCGATAGATCCGCTTCCAAGCTCCGATCCACAAAAGGATCTCTTCTTTGTCGGCTCCCGCCTGAGCCAAGGCAACCGCGCCGTACAGGATCCAAGTTTTCTGCATTTCCACCTCTTCCTTATCCACTTGCTGATTGATCAGCTTGTTTGCGGCCTCGGTGTAGATGTCATTGATCTTCTTCTGCGCGGACGGCTTTAGCTCCTCCCACTCCTTCGGGAGCCTTAACTGGTAACTACAATTCACGGTGTACCTTCCTTAATTTCTTTACTTTCCACAGCATTTCCATATGAAGCCTGCAAAGCTGCTTGAAAAAACTCATCGCTATCAAAACTGTTTCCAAGGCCCATATTCTTTTTTGTCTTTGGTTTTTCCTGTTTTATCTTTCCATCCTTCTTAGCCATCTCAAGTATTGCTTTATAATGAGACTTTTTGATATAATGCTTTCCGCTCAGCTCGCAAGCCTTTATAACGCCAAGATAGTAGTCAAGATCCGTCTTTGCAATTTTATTTTCCAAGTCAAGCCGCTCCTTGTCGGTAAGCTTAACCGGATTTTGGGGCTCTTGTTCCGCGCTTTCGCGCGAGAGAGAAAGAAAGGAATTATCTTCTCTACTCTCCTCTTCTCTTCTCTGTGTATTTCCGTCAACATTTTTTGAGTTATTGTCAACATTAACCGAATTATTGTTAACATTAACCCAATTTTTGGGTATAGGTATAAGGAGGTATCTGCCGTCAATTTTTTTTGAGATCCTTCGCTCGGTTGCGTTTGCGCATTCAAGCTGGATCTTTTCGGAGGTCAGAATCTGATACTCCTCGAATAATTGACGGTGAAATATACCCCTTCTTAAACAAGCGGAAACCACTTCCTTCACGAAATTGGAACCTACACCATATTTATGGCAAAACTCCAAGATCACGTCATTGTTCCACCTGATATAATAACCGTTCTCCCCGTGTATCTCCATATGCAGGGCCAACCAAACCCCCAACGCCTTTGCACCGTATTCCAACACAACGAGCCGGGTGTCTTGGTCGAGTTGACAGTCGACGGAAAAATAATCAAGCCCTTCCTTTTGAGGTCTCGCCATTTTTCCTCCTTATACTTCTTGAATTTTGATGCGGCATATATACAGCATCAGCTTCTTTTTGATTTTGTAAGCCTCGGTTTTTACACCTTTGGCATCTTCTACAACAAGATTGCCGTCCTTGTCTTTATAGACGAAATCGGCATAATAGAAACACGCTTTTTCAATGCATTTTCCTTTTTTGATCCCTCCGCGAGATCCAACGGTGTCAGGTTCCCTCTGGGTTGGGATCAGCTCAAAGGGAACCTGTGTTCTGAGCTCCGAGATCTGACCGTTTCTTTGCAGCATGGAAAGTTCAAAGAAGCGGTCAGCCTCGTGCCGAGAGTCGAACCATTGACCATGGAGGAAAACACGATGATTTTTATACTTACTTTGTGGCTTCGTAAGCAACAAAGATTTCGTTTGTTTTCTTCCCATCTTTTCTTTCTCTCCCTATATAGACCTTATAACCGAATTTGACCAGCAGACTTGCCAAGGCTTGTCTGTCAGACTCGTTCACTTTTGCGTCCTTCTGAACCGTGATTCTGTATTCCATAGATCATCAGAATGGGAGGTCTTCATCTTTTGAGATGGCTTCAAACTTCGGAGCTGTTGCGGTGATAAAGGAAGGCGTGGAGGACTCAGAATAACCGCTTACAGCGTTATTCTCTGCTTGTGCGTGGTTTTGGCTTGCCTGTGCGCTTGCACGGCTTTCCAGCAGTTCTACAGCATCGCAGGTGATCTCAAATGCAGTGCGTTTGTTTCCGTCTCGATCTTCGTACTGTCTTGCGGTGAGAGATCCCGAAACACCTACCATGTTTCCTTTCTTGGCGTACATGGCAAGGTATTCAGCGTTTTGCCTCCATGCAACGCAATTGATAAAATCGGTTGTGTCTCTCACATGGGGACGTTTCACAGCCAGGGAAAAGGAAACCACCTTAATTCCGCTCTGGGTTTCTTTCAGTTCAGGATCGCCGGTGATGCGACCTGTAAAATTACAATTATTCATGATTTATCCTTTCTTTGCTTCTCTTGCTTTCTTAATTTCCGTTTGAATGATGCAAAGTGCTTCCATAAGCTCTTTCGGGGTGGTTTGAGAATTGCCAAGCTCATTGATGTAGGCAATATCGGTTTTATAGATTTCGGCAAGGGTCTTGTCTGGATATTTGCCGTCTTTATAAACATATGCAAGGGCTTTTTCGTATGTCATGGGATCCGGCTGTTTATAGTCGGTGTCTGTAGGATATTTGGAATCAGGATCTTTTGCATAGTATATATCTGCCGCAATTCCAAGAGCTTTGCAAGCAACAGAGATAGCATCTGTGTAGGCTTTTTTAAAGCATTCATCTTCGACGTGCAATCCCTTGGATTCCATTTCTACAAACATAGAACCTCCAATACCGGGGATCGGTTCGCTCCATTCACCTTTGTATTTATATCTTAATTCGATCTCAACGTTTGCGGTTTTTTCATCCGAATCAATCCCGCTGCTCTCTATCCAAGTTCGAACAATTTTCAGCGTCCAGCCTATTCCGCATGGTCCAAACGCTTCTGTAAGCATCTTCAACCGCCACATGGGATTGATGTCCGTTTTTCCTTTCAATCTTCCAGCAGTAATCGGTTTTTGTGCTTCTGTCGGGCAAGCTCTGAACCTTTGATAAAGTTCCATATTTTCTTTACACATCCCCGCCACCTCACTTGATCTGCAAATTCAAGCATTTTTCCACGCGGGCGCCGTTGATTTCTTCGCCGCCTTTGAGGATCTTCTTGATCACGGTCTTGTTCGGCTCGGGCGTTTTATAGGTGAGCAAATCGGGGTTGTGTTCCTGTGCCCATGCAACGAAAGCATCTTCGTCGTCAAACATAACCTTTTCACTCCGACGAAAAGAGATCACGTTCCGCACGGTCTCGATCTTTTCCTTGCCAACCGCCAGCATGGACCCTTGGATATACCTTGCAAGCCTTTCGGCGGCGGCCTCCTTGGCTTTTCTCCGCTGTCTCATGGCAGCCTCCTCGGCTTTCATCATAGCGGCCTCATACATGGCCTGCTTGTAGATGCAAGCCATATTGTCAACCTTTTCCTCATGTTCACCGTCAATAGCCTCCAGCGTGTCCAAGAGGGCATCCTCGGGCATTTCTCCCGATTCTACGAGTTCGGAATACTGATCAAAGGACTCTGCAAAGATCTTGTAATCTCCTGTGATTTCAAATAGCGTACGCATGAGCATATTCCTCCTCTTCTGCTTTTTGCTGTTCAAAATAGCAATCCATGTGGACGCTTGTCAAACCATCCGAATAAAACGATCTTTCGTCAGATCCCATAATAGGGTCCCCGCAAATGCGGCAGATCCGGCGGAAACGGGTTGACAACTCAAAAATATTTCTTCTTTCTTCCATTTTTAGTACCTCTTTTTCTTCCAACGGTAACCGTCGTGTTTGTAATAATACTTTTTCGGGCGCGTGAGCAGATCACCGATCACCCCGGCAGTGCAAAGAAAAGCGATTATGCCGATAATCAGATAAACAACGTGATTTTCAATCATGGTAGATCCTCCACATACACCCACACAAAAGATGCGGACGTTCTCGATTTTCCAAGGCAACAGTTTCGAATGCTTTCGGGTTTTACCCCCATTGCCTTTGCCGCCTCTCTTGCGCTGGGGAATGTTGCAATCCTGACGCCGTTTTTGCCGAACTGTGCAACAGGCTTGCCATTCACAATGTGATCCTCTGCGCCATCGTCTCGGTGGAGCCAGCAAGTGTAAGAGCAGCAGTTTTCCCACTTGTACTCCGGTCTTGTGGGAATGAATACTTTCCCGCAACGGACACAATTTTTTTCTTCAAACACTTTTTTCGCAAAAAAATCGGATTTATCTCTTGACAAATCCATTCTCCCGTGGTAGAATTTAAGAGAGAAGGGAACACCTTTTCGCTTTTTAACCTCATCCATTGCTTTGGTCGGCGCGGATGAGGTTTCTTTTTTTGTGTTTGGCTTCATTAGTAGGCCCTCCTGGTTTCAATAACTTTGATTTTTTTCGGTTCATACGGCACGTTGCTTGGAATCAGCCTGCCGCCCTTCATGGGGTAAAGCGCCAAATAGCTGTCATAGTCATATGCGGTGTAACGGTTGACCGCAAACCCATCCAGCCGCTCCTCCACAATCTTCGGCGGGTGTTTGTCACCCTTTCTTTGGGGAAGAAAGTCGGTGACGTAATAGGTGATCCTACCAGACATTCACCGTGACCACGATCTTGGCTTTGTGCGGAACCTGTTCCGCTTCCTTACAACCCATATTGTAAGCCTTTCCGCCGTCTGTTCTGTTGAGCTTGTAGCCCTCGTTGTAGATGCCGTAAATACGGTCTCTGATCCCCGCCATGCGGTCTTGGTGTTCCACACTCGGTTCGGGCTGTTTGTCAGCCACAATCAAAAGCTGTGGCTTTCCGTCGATGTAGTATTTGATGATCATAATACTGTATTCCTCCTTTCTTTTAACACATCCACCTTGCAAGCTGGGGAATGGGGATCACAACCCTACCGCCAACTTTTTTGGCAGGGAAGTGATCTTTTCCGGTCTTGATGGCATCTCTGATGGTGCTTTCGCTCATGCTCAAGGTTTCGGCAGCCTCCTTGATGGAGATTGCCGCCTTGTCCGGGAATTTTTCTACAAGAAACGCCAACGATTCGCGGTATCCTTGTTTTTCCATGGTTTTCTCCTTTCTTACTGAATCAGATCGTCAACCTTCACGCGGAAGAAGTTCGCCAGCGCAACGACCATATCAAAGGGCGGCTTCTTGGTTCCGTTGATGGAATGCGACAGCATGGAAACCGAGCATCCAATCCATTCGGCCAACTCTGTAACCGTGATGTCCTCATCGATCATCAGTTTCTTTACGTTTTTTCTAAAAGCATTCTTTTGTGTTTCGGTCATGTTTTCCTCCTCTTGACAAAATCCTTTTTATATGCTATAATGGTCATGGATTTGACCCGATGGCAATATTATAACTCAAAATACTCAAATTGTCAATAGCAAAATGTTGATTTTTTTAAGTTTGTGAAATGTATACAATTTTACTTATTTGAGTTTGTGCAATTTGGAGGGAAAAATGTTTAAAAAAAATTTTATAAAAATTTGTAATGACCGTGGGATACCTCCCACAACAGTTTGTCAAAAAATTGGGCTAACTGCTGCGACATTTTCAAAATGGACAGAGAGTTCAGTACCAAGAAAAACAACACTTTTTAAGCTTGCGGACTTTTTGAATGTGTCTGTCGAAGATCTATTGGCAGACGATCCCGCAAAGGTGACGTTTGTCTCTTACAAGTCTGGGGAAAAGCCTAATTTTGATTTGAAGGAAGAGAAAAAGCGGTGGAAACAGCATGTCATTAACGCAGGAACCGCCGCAGAGGCTACAGGATCCGCTCAGTTGGCTTTACTTGACGGGCGCAACATGAGAATGGTTCCGCTGTTTGAAACCGTCTCAGCGGGATTTGGCGCCTATGCTTCAAGCCAAATCGAGGACTATATGCCGGTTTACTTTTCAAACCCGTCGGAGGCGGCAAATACCATCTGCATCAGAGTGCGCGGGGACAGCATGTATCCCATGATTGATGACCGTGATATTATCCAGGTTCACAAACAGGAACAGGTGGATAACGGCTCCATTGCAGTGGTGCTGGTGGACGGCGACGAGGGTCTGGTAAAAAAAGTGATCTATGGTCCCGACGGGCTGGAGCTTCAATCCATCAATCCAATGTACCCGCCCATGCGCTTTAAAGGTCCCGAAACAAACCGCGTCCGCGTGGTTGGTCTTGTCACCCAGGTGATAAAGGGAGTAAACGGCAGGAAGGTGGATTCCGTGAAGATCTCCGATAATAAAAAAGAACTCCTTGACAACATCGATAAGATGACATCAGAGGAGCTGAAAGAGTTCAACAAGATTTATAATGACTATTTGAAAGGGAAAGAGAATAAATAAAATGGGTATTGTAGATTTTTTTCGTTCTTTTAAATCAAACTTTTCAAATGAAATATATTATTACGAAGACGCGGATTCAAAAAAGCAAAATAAATATCAATTGAATTCATACGAGAAAACATTTTTGGATGGACTAAAAACAGTTTTATTAAATAATAGAATAAACAAAAATATTAGATATGGCTTTTTATCAAATGGAACCATGTACGTTTGCTTGGATGGAATTGGTCAGATCGGTAGAGTAAAATTGCGAGGACGCAAGTTTAGAATGCAAATAATGCATATGTCAGATCATTTTGAAAACCAATTAGATGTAACTTGGATAGAAAATATCACTTTTGATGAATGCATTGTAAATATCTCTCGGTGGATAGACTTTGTAAAAAATCAAAAATAAAAAAAGGAAATAAAATGAAAACCACAAAATTAGTAATCGGAATTATCAGCATTGTTTTGTGTTGCATTTGCTTCCTTCAAGCCTGCGCGTTGAGCATAGCAGAAAGCCTGATGGATGATAACGTTGGAGCGGCTGCCGGAATATTAGTTTCCTTTTGTATGCTTATAGCGGGAATCATTACAATTTCCACTCGGAACGGTGGAAAGGGCGGGTACGCTGCGGGTGGTTTTTATCTTGCCGGAGCGTATATCGCGTTTAACAATTTGGAGAACGGATACGCCGATCTTGAACTCTGGATGATCCTTTCCGCCGCTTTCGGAATTGTGATGATTTTTTGCACCGCAAAAGAAGAGAAAAAGGCTCAAAAGGAGCAAGAAAATTTAAAAACCCACCAAAATAATATTCTTCATTCTCAAACAAACACATTTGAAACAGCAAATCAAAACAAAAATACCGACCAAACGGAAAGCAAAAACGATACATCCCCCAATCCATATGTAGAAAATCAAACGGGAAACGATGTTATCAATCAAGAACAGATTGACGAACGGAGTCAAGAATACGATTCAAAAAAAGAGATGGAATTAAAAATGAAAAAACAAAAAGATTATATTTATTTGTTTTTCATCGGGATACTTTTTGTTTTAACTATATGTGCGTTGATAGGCGCCGCAATCGGAAAAAGCCTTAATGCATAAATAAAGACCGCCACAGCGGCGGTCTTTATTTAAACCTTATATTCGTAGTTCCTGCCTCCCTGACAAAATACGGTTTGATTGATTTTTAAGGTAATCAATATCTTCCATAGTAAGTCCGTAGATGTCAATTTTCACGCGGATCAGCTCTTTCAGTTCGTCGGGGTCAGGTACTTCTTTTTTCATTTCTTTTTCTCCTATTCGTTTCAAAGGGCTTTTGCCCTCCGTGAGATAATTATATCACTTCAAAATTTAATTTTCAACGATAAAATATCAAATTTTAACGATGATAATTGATACTATACTTTCAATATTTTCATAAAAAAAGGAAAAAATAACATGGAAGAACGCCAAGAATTATGGATCGAAACAACAAAACGCATTATTATTGATTCCAAAAAACCATTTAAAAAGATCGCAGAGGAGGCGAACGTATCAGAGCAGACCGTGGCGCGGCTGGCCTCCGGAGATCTTTCAAAGAACAAAAACACTGGGCTTCCAACCATTATGAGGGTGGTTGCCGCTTGCGGCGGCACACTTTCCATCGGCGGTTCAGGATCTCGCATCATTGGTGAAGAGCTGATCAATCTGCAAGGTGAGGTGGAACGTCTCACAAACGAATTGAACATTGCGCTGAACGATCTGGACAATTTACGAAAGGAACATTCCGCGCTCTCCGCAGAGTACAAACTACTGGAGCTAAAGCTAAAGCACAAAGAAGAGATCATCGAGCACAAGGAAAAGATTATATCCCTATATTCTCAGGTCGAAAAGCTGAGAGAGGGTCACTAATGAGGACGTTTGACAAATGGCTAAGCAATCAACCAGGAGAAGCGACGGGCGTTTGATGCGCACCATTACAGATCCAAGAACAGGGAAAAGAAAATATTTTTACGGTGAGACCGAACGAGAGATCAATAAAAAGATCATGGAGTATAACTCGATCATAACGAGCGGAAGACCATTTGAAGAGGTCGCAGACGAATGGTGGAGGGTTACAGAACAGGATTTGTCGCCTAATAGTATTCATACCTATTCCGTGGCCTGCAAGCGCGCCAAAGAAGAATTTGAGGGCGTTCCGTTGAAGGATATCACCGCGCGAGATGTACAGCTTTTTATCATTCGATTTGCGGGCAAGGGAGATTCCGCTATGGCTCGCAAGACGGTTGCCAATCAGCTGATGGTTATCGGATTGATATTCAAGCATGGAATTTTGGAAGGGGATTGTGACATCAATCCCGCGCAAAGTGTCACCCTTCCAAAACACTTGAAGACCTCCAAAAGAACCGCCGCATCAAAGGTCGATGAAGATGTGATCAAAGCAACACCTGATATTTGGCTGTTTCCGTACTTTATCCTTTATACAGGACTCCGCAAGGGTGAGGCTTTGGCTTTGACAGGCTCGGACATCAATCTGACTGAACGTACGATAAAGGTCTGCAAAAGCGTTTATTTTGAATCCAACAAGCCGATGATCAAAGCCCCAAAAACCGAGGCGGGGTATCGTGTCGTTCCAATTCTCGATCCGCTCCTGCCGTACATACCAAAGTTGAAACCGACAGAGTATTTATTTTCCTCCGCAAAGGACCCGGAAAAACCGATGGGATATGATCTGTTCAAAGTGCGCATGGATCAATACCACAAAAAGACGAATACAACGTTTGGAGCGCATCAGCTGAGGCACTCCTTTGCCACGATCCTGTTTGAGTGTGGGATAGATGCAAAGACCGCTCAGCATCTCCTCGGTCATGCTCAGATCAGTACAACCATGGATATCTACACGGATTTCAGAAAGGAAGCCGAACAAGAAGCCGCCAAGCGCCTAAATCAAAAAATATCAGAGATGCTAACCAAAAAAGAGGACTGATTTTTAGAGCTAAGATTTCAAGATAGACCCGGTAATTTTTCTATCAGCTCGCGCCGATCCGCTCCCCGTTTTTGACAACAAAAAACGCATTTTTTACCCGTTTTGTTGTCATATTGTTGTCAAAATTTTTAAAAATCATTTTTCTTCCTATTATGTGCTGTTTTTCATCATGGTTCGACTCTCCGATGGGTCACCAAAATAAAAAAACGGGGAAAGCTCTTGTTTTCTCCGTTTTTCTTTGCTTTTCTATGCTTTTTGAGGGATTTGAGATTGTGCCGCTCTTTAATAGCTTGGTCAATTTTGGTCAATTTTACGGTATTTTATTTTATTTTTTGTTGTCAAAATGTTGTCAAAAAATGGGGCGGTTTTATTGACCGCCCCGAGATCTTTTTTAGAGATCTTCGATTTTTCGGATGACTCCATTGTATAAGCGGGGAGCGGTGATCTGTATGGTTTCCATTAGCTCATCCATGACCTGCCATACCTTTTCAGAACTCTTTCCATTTACCAACCGAAGGAATTCACTTGTTCCGGAAACCTTTATTTTTGTTTCGTCTGCCCGCTCTTTTCTTGAATAATTTTCTTCTTGTGGCATCCGCTCTCCATACATATGGTCATACAGCGCATAAAAGGTTGCCAGTTTTTCGCAGTTTTGATATGTCATTGGAGCGCTTTCAAATTGATCTATGGCGTTTTGAAGTTCTTTTTTGGTAAGCATTCGGTTTATCTCCCGCCTTTATCTTATACGTTTCTGATTTTTGAAATGGCCTGACGGATAATTTCTTTTTCCTTTTCGGATTCAGCCATATCCATCATTTCTTCCATTCTTTCTACCATTTCCTCCTTGGCATCCGCTCTGCTATATCCATCGCGGCTATAGCCTCCTCTTCTGCCTCTCTCTCCGTCCATTTCATAAGAAGAACCGCCATTTCTGGAGTATCTTCCCATGGAATCCCGTTTACGTCGAGCATAGGAGTTTCCGCCATCGTCATAGCTGTTGCCACCATACATACCACGAGCCATCCAGTTACCACCGTTTTGACTGTGACCGACGTCCTCTTCAAGCATTTCGATCTTGTCGATGTTCTTGATAGTATCGGTCAGCTTGTGGATATATTCAAGATCCCCTGCCGAAAGCTTTTCACCGCTCGCTTTCAAGAGCTTTTCTTCTACCTCATGAAGTTCATCCATGAGTTTTTCTTTGATTCTATGCATAGTATTCTCCTTTCTTACGCTACACGGTCAAAGATGATGTTTGCATTGGATACACTGATTGCGGTTCCGTCGCTGATGTTCTCTACGGATACCGTTGCGCAACATCCGCAAGGGATTACAATAAATGTGGAAAGAGACACCGCGAAGAAATCGCCGATTGCTGCCGGTGTAACCGTTGCGACGGCATTACCAAGTGTTTCTCCGTCTTCCTGCAAAGCCACAGAGATGGGGCCAAGGACGCCGCCATCTGTTACAGGAGCTACAGCGATATTCGCGTTAAAGGTGACGCGGTAAATCGCTTTGCAGCCATTTCCTGCGCCTTTCAGACGAAATACGCCTGATCCTGTTCGATGTGTGATGTATCCTTTCTTGCAAGCTCTGTCTCCGTCAAGAAATAAAATGTTTTCGTTTTCCGCTACCGTTTGGAGCGGGATATTACTGTATTCTGCAGCCATATTGATATTTCCTTTCTTTTATAAAATTTGCGGCGGGACAAATGCCCCGCCGCAGTAGTCAACATCCCTATTTAGGGATCATTTCGCACGGGGCGAAAAGTTGATTGTTATGGAGTTCTCAGAAGCCCCCGCAACCGCTGTTACAAGCAGGTTGTGCGTACTGATAGCAACAGTTCGGGTTGGGGACAACATAGGCGGGAACAGGACAATCGCGCCCAAGGCGGCGGATCAGTTCTGCGGTCTGCGCTTCCTGATTTGCGGTAATAAACGCGTTCTGTGCGTTTTGAGAAGCTGCAAACTTGAGAGACTGATTTTCAGCGGTAAGCGTTGCGATCTTGTCATTGGTCAAGAAGTCGAGAATCGCGCGGCTGTTTGCGTTCTGATTGTCGATGACGTCTCTGGTGGTGTTCTGGATCACGTTTCCGATGTCGCAGAAACCTTTTGCCATGTTGTAGTTTACGCCATCAATTGCTCTCTGGGTGCCGCAGCAACAATCTGCAATCTGACGGGATACATCGTAGAAGCCGCGCTCCACGCCGTTAAATCCCTGCAGGAGTGCGGTGTTAACGCCGTTGAATCCCTGACAAAGCGCACTGTCAATTCCGTTGATGCCGCTCAGTACAGCGGAATTATTGAATCCGGCGGCAAGATCTTCGGTAGTTGCGCAATTTCTTCCACCACCAAAGCCGCCGTTACCAAACAGAAGCCAAGGAAGAATACCGCCGCCGCCACCGAAGCCGCCAAAGCCTCCAAAGCCGCCGCCCAAAACTGCAAAGAGCAGAATGTATGCCAGCCAGTCACCTCCCCACATACCGCCGTTACCGTCGTTTCCGCAGGTACATGCTCGGATATCAGCAGGGGTCATTTCACTTGTAGTAATACTCATAAATTATCATTCCTTTCTTTTTTTGAAATTTATCTATTCTAACCGCTGCGCGCTTGCGGGAATAGTTTAAAAACCGTAATTTCTTCTCAGGCTTTCAAGCTGAGAGCCGATAGCCTGCGCTTTTTTCTGTGCCTCGTTCAGTTGTTTTTGGCTGACCTTGCCGCTTTTCACAAGCTGTTCCAGCACCTTTTGTGGGTCTTGTCCTTTCATCTGTTGCATAAACTGATTAAATTGAATCATCATAGGGTTTTGCATAACCGGGTCCTCCTTTTGTTATTCGGTAGGTTGTTTTTTATTTAGGGATTCAATGAATTCCTCAAATTCTTTTCTGGTGATGTAATTTGTCGGATCAATTGCGTGGGAGTCCTGCGGAATCCGTTGTGGATCTGTAGAAACGTTTTCTCTTCTTTCCGAATAATCGAATATTCGTAAGGGGAGCGGCATTCCGCTGGCGTCGCTGGATTTCAAATAGAACACGGTATTTTCGCTGTCCATAAGCATTACGGTGCTTCCGGGGGCTACAAGATAGCTCTTTGCGCCCGCCTCTCCTTGCACCCATATCAGCCCGCTGTTCGACTGTTGCTGTGTCTGTTGTGGGAATGGCTGTTGTTGCGTCCGCATTTGCGCAAGCTGATCCGGCATGGCACCGTTGTTCATTCCATAATACTGCGGTTGATAACCTGTTGGATTCCAATAGTTATACATCATCAATCATCCTCTCTTTTCCAAAAATAAATTGGTGTTTCGTTTCCACTGTCCCACGTGTCGTAATACATTCCGTCGCAAACGGTTACCACATGACCGTTAATAGCCAAGATATAAACGCCGTCTTGGTGATCTCTGCAAAAGTCCCTTACCGTGTAACAATCGGGGCATGTATCGGGAATTACATACCTTTTGAAGCCTCTGCTCTTCAAATAGGCACCCCATACATGATTTGCAGAAGGCATATCACAAAGGCGGTATCCTTCCAAAACCATGCCAAGATAGGTCGTTTCCCAATCCTGATTTAGAGCTTTTGAAATAGCTCTTACTGTGCAATCTCCTATTTGCTTTTTCAAAGGGTTGGGATTAAAGGCTTGAAATGCATCTGTTCTCATGTTTTTTTCTTTGCTTTCCATGGCTATAGTATATCAAAAAAAACAGCCATTCACAATCAAGTGAATGGCTGTTTAAATACTGCTATTTGTTTGTTATAAGTATTGAAAAAGTCTTGTTTGCCCTTTATATATAATTGCTTTGGTTTGTTGGGTGGAAAGACAAAATTCTTCTGCAAGCTGTTCAAAGGGAATCCCGTCCAAAAGCCTGCGTTTTAGCATTGCGCGGTCACGTTCTGAAAAGATATATTCATCAATCAAGTGTGACCACTGTGTATAGCTGAAATTAAAATCCTCGGGTTTTAATTTCATATTGATAACCTCTTATTTTACAAGAGCGAAGATCCAAACCGCGTTACTGATCACAAACGCGGCGGCAAGAGCCAGCATCACGCCGAGAATACGCTTCTCGCGCATTTCGTTCCTGACCATTTCGCTTTCATGGACGATATAGGGAATGGTTTCAAGTTCTTTTTTTTCGTTTTTACAAGATTTACATTCCGGCATATGTTAACCTCCAAACAAAAGTTTTACACAAAGCGCAATAACAGGAACACCGATCGCGGAAAGAATGGCAATCATAATTCCCAGCTTTGTATTCACATTTTCAAGTTTCAGCTCCATTTTTGTGATCCTGCCGTCTTCCATTCTGACGGTCTGCTCACAGTCCTTTCTTTTTACGTATCGATCATCCAAAATGCGCTCGATCTCCGTAATGGTTTCATGATCAACCGTCATTCTTTGTGCCTCCGTCTTCGCTGTGCGCACCGTCTGCAAGTCCTTCGCCGACGATATAAGCAACAACAGAGGCACACGACATAACACAACCGGTTACCGTTTGCGCTGTATCTGCGTCGCCGTCAAAGGCAAGTACAAGGCTCGATACAAATGCGGCAAGCGCAAGCCAAAATTTACGGGATGTCAGTTTTCTTTTCCAATCGATTTTCATGATTTTACTCCTTTATGTGATGTTTTCTTGTTTACGCACAAACCAGAAAGGGGGTGCGTGATTATTTTATTAGATTGCGGGATAAAATTTATAATTTCCGCGCAAATAATAATGAGTGGCTGCGCTGAATGTCTCCGTGCCACTTATGATAAAGAAATATGCCTTACCATATGACAAAGCAAATGCGCCTTGACTTCCCGTGTAAAACTCACGCTTACCCAAGTCAAAGTTCGGGTCAACCTCACACCGCACACAATGTTCGTCGCCACTTGCAATCATTCCGTTTGCGTTGTTGTTTCCGCTAATAGAAGAAGCAGTCACATCGTATTCAAGTCGGTTTGTTGCGTTGATATAACGAATTTTTGAATATCTTGAAGAAGAAAGACCGCACAACTGCAAGCCATACCACGATTTAATGATGATGTCCTCAATCGGGATCAATTCAACTTCCGTTTTCCATTCAACGCCGTCAAAGGTCATAGTATGTTCTTCAATGAGAATTTCTCTACCTGTTCCGTCCGCTTTTTTCGTGTTGTTTCCTTGAACATAGTTCCGCCAAAAGATGCAAACATTATCAGCATAGTCATTGTACTCCTTGACTTCTTTCTCGTTTACAAAGTATTTCAGTGTTTCACATCTTGCCGTTGCGGTTGAACCTGTTCCTGTGTTGTTATATCCGTGGTTTCCACCTGTAAAGTGACTTTCATACCCATCGGGTAAGTCACCGTCAATGTTGTTTACTGCTTGAACAACAAACGGAGCGTGCCAATCTGTATCGGGCCTATTAAAACTTACTAACGCATCTTCGTCAAACATCGGTGCAAATTCGCTATTTTGGGAAGTGTAAAAAGTGATAAAATCAGGAAGATTGTTGCCCCCTCTTTTTCCAAATCTTACCGTTATATCATCTTCGCCGTATTTACTTGTGGCATACAAATCACCATCACGAATTAGAATGTGAAGTTTTGGATGGGTAATTTCCTTGTATGATTTTCTTGTTTCGTTTTTACCACAAAAAATAAGTGGGTTATTGGTTTTACCATTATAACCATTCACATAAAGCGTTGTTGCACCATCGGGAATAGTTACTTCAATTTTCACGTAATCTGTATTCGTTTCGTTTCCACCGATGGTATTTCCATCGGCATCTGTCAAAAGACTGTAAGTATAGCCCGGAATGCCCTTTACAAATACAACGGGGTACATATAATTTATATTTGTTCCCGTGATGATGTATGTTTCACCGCCACTTACGGGAATAATCATGTGTCTGCCTGTGTAAGTGTCTCCACCCGAATAAACTGTACCGTTTGTTTGGACAATTCCAACAACCGCTTCACCGATTTCTGCAACCGATGTGTGTGTGTATTTGAAATTATCAAGTTCCTCAGTCACCGCTTTTTGGCTCATTACCGATGTTTCACTATCTCCTGTGGTTTGGGTGATATTATCTTTAGAAACAACATTGTACTCCATTGTGCTGGTTTCTACAGAGATTGATCCGTTATATCCGTTCACATAGAGCGTTGTTGCACCTTCTGGGATAGTTACTTCGACGTTAGTATAATTTGTACCAGCATCATTTCCGCCAACGGTGTTTCCGTCTGCATCCTTTAAAAGTTGATACCCACCAAAATCAGCACCACCTCTTACAAACGCAACAGGATAATTGTAGTTGATGTTTGTTCCTGTGATGGTGTATTTTTCGCCACCGCTTACTGTCAAGATGATGTGTCTGCCTTTGTAAGTGTCGCTGTCTGAATAAACCGTACCACTTGTGTTGACAATTCCGACAGTAGCTTCGCCAACACTCTTATTAACAGCTTTCTTTATCTTGTTCAAGTCATCCGTAACCGCCTTTTGGCTCATAACAGCCGATTCGCTGTCGCCTGTGGTTTGGACGATCTCGGTCAAAGTCAGCGAAAGGGCTTTTTCCAGCAGCTCCTCCACCTTAGCAAGCGCCGCGATATACCCTTGGTATTCGTCCGAGCTTTCCACAGAGGCGCCGACCAAAGCAGATTTTTCGATCAACAGTATAAAATTTTGCGTGGACAGGACCTTTCCTGCGGTTTTCAAGGCGATCATTGCATTTGCGTGTCCAGCAGCCGCAAGAGTCTGCGCCGTAAGTTCCACCACGATCACATTTTTGTCATAGTCGATCTTGGGGTATCCGCTTTCAGATGTTGCCCCGTCGATCAAAACTTGATGCCCGTCTGGCTTGCGGCAAGCAAAAGCTACTGTCAAGCCGCTTGGGATAATGTAAGGCTGTCCGTTTTCAAGAGGCTCGATCTCAACAAATCGGCTGTTTTCATCCCCTTGCTTGGCAAACACAGATACAGGGCATGAAGACCTTGCAAAATCAAGCTTGATTCTTTTTGTTATCTGCATTTTGTTCTTTCCTTTCCTTTTGGTATTGTATTACCATTTTTTCGTATTCTTTACGCGCATTTTCGCGCTCAATTGCGGCATTTTTCTGCACTTCTGCAAACAAACGACCGAGAATATCCTCCAGATCGCAGTAGGATAAAGAATTCACCGCCGAGGCTTTGTTAATGGCGTGAATGATTTCCTGTTCTCCGTCATACTTTCTCAAAACATCGGGTTTTTCTGGCGGTAAAGTATAATCTTCTTTCATAAAAGACCTCCTTTATTGGTTTATCAAGCCGAGATTGATCAAATCTTGCTTGGTCACGATTTCAGAAGGGGAAGAATCCGCCGCTGTATAGGGGGTGCTCTTCCATGCTCCTGTTAATTTTGCGGATCCTTGAAGCATTTCAAAGGAATCTCCGTTTGAATTGTCAAATCGGATCTTATGCGGATTTGTGAATCCCGGAAAATCCACTCCAGTAGATTCTCCAAAGCGAAATTCCACATATTCTGTGGGGCTTGAACCAATCTTGGATGAATAATAAACTCCGCCCACACCATAAACAAGCGACACCCTGTTTTTCGGTCTTGCATATAGACCAAGCGTATTATATTCATAGCCGCCGAGCACACCCGAATAGGTTGTTAAACTGCCGCCAAAATAAGTATCGTTTCCAACAACCGCGAACCCCGGCGCAATAATCTGCCCGTTTGACAAATCAATATTTGTACCGCTTTCCGAAAAATAGGCTGACGGATCTGTAAATAGTTCAATCCCGGTAGAGGTTGATGCGTTAACGGTTGCTTCTGTCTCCTCGATCAAATCAGCTTGATCATAAATCAATATTTTTTTGTTTATCTCATCGTAGGAAACAGAAAAACCCACGTTCATCGTAACAGATGTTTCAAAGCAAATATAGGCTTTTTTATACAAAAAGAAATATGCTCCCGGTGCATATGTTTCCGTCAAATAAGAATTCAAAATTGCAACAGAATTCGAATAATTTTGTGATACGATTTGTCCGGTCTTGATTCTGGATCCGTCTATCTCGGTCGTTCCTTCTGCGGTGAGGCTTTTCACGGTTACATAACCGGTCAGATTTACCTTGTTCGCATTTATTTTGACAGCAGATTGATCGTTGTTAACAGCCTCGATCAAAACAGAGCCTTTTACTTTGTTTTCTCCATCCTCGGAAGATACAATCAGGCTGATCCTGGCTTCATTTTCACCGGTTCTTGCTTCAATTTTGGCAACCGTCTTTTTTTGCGCGCTGATTTGGGAAACCGATTGTTTTACACTTTCCTGTATGGTATAGATCGTATCCGAAACGGCGCTTTTGGTTTTTCCTACCGTCACGCGATCATATTTATGAAGCAAAGCATCATAAATAACCGATACAACGCGGGCGGATGCTTTTATTCCGATTTTTTCAAACAAAACCGAAACGCCGTCACCGATCTCAATATCTTCCATCACGGCAATTCCTGCATATTCAGCCGATTTTCTAAGAGACTCAAACCGAAAATCAATGCTGACGCGCGGGACCCCTATCTCGTGCTCTTCCATATATTTTTCGGCTTTTTCTTTTAACTGATCGGGGGTTGGAGGGATCTGCTCTGAGTCGGGATCAAATTCCATGGTCAGATCCACAGGCAAGATCCGTATAAAATCAAATGTCCCTTTTGCGTTGATTATTTTTTTGGAATCAATATCCGATATTTCAACAAAGGTTTCATCATCGTGGTAAAACGGATATATGCCGGTAAAAACCGCTTCAATGTTCTCCTCTTGGTTCAGATCTGTCATGTTCAATCCGTATTTCACGGTAAAGCCGCGATCCTGTCCCAAGCGGGGCATATGATGAATTTGAAAACGGTCAAACTGAAGCTCACCGCCAAAGTTTGTAATAACGCTGTTTTTACTCCCCATAAGGGCGGCGCGGGCGGACTTTGGCATATCCATGATCATTTCGGCGGTTTCGGAAACAGAGGAAGAAAAAGCAAACGGATTGTCTATAATAGAATTTTCTTTTATGCCTTTTACTGCATCAGACGCGTTTTCCGCTTCAAAAGGCTTCACAGGAATTCCGTTAAGATCATAGCTTATATGATGGGCATACACCGTAAAAAAGCCGTTCATGGCTTTTGCGATCCGATACACGCGAAAAGGCTGTGTTCCTCCTTCCGGCGATACCTCTGCCAAAATAATGGTCCGTTTTACAATGTCATGCACATATTGCCCTGTGACGGGATAAGACATATTCAGCTCATACAATCCGTCAATTTCCCGCGTCACCTTGCAGGATTTGGCATCTGCCAATACGCCGATCCCATTGGTGTTAAATTTTGTTTCGGACGCATGATAAAGGACAGGAAATCTGCTCATAATTCCCACCACCTTGGGATGATTTCAAGCCTTGTAATACTGCCGCCGATGGTAACAGTTTGCGATCCGCTCCCGCATATCAGATCCGGGGAAACGGAAATTTTATGATTCAGATTTTCACTTCCCCGATATGCTGTCTCTGTTTCGGCATCATAGTACAAAACGCCGTCCATGGAATTTAATATTGCCCCGTTTTCTCCGATTGCAAAATAGCCGGATCCCGTCCCGGTTATTTTATATAATGGCTTTGCAGGATATAGCGTAGGGTTTTCTATCACTTTCTCGATCTCAACCCCCTCGTTTTTTTCAAATGCAATCGCTTCTTCCCCGATTTTCAAATACCTTTGCGGCTTGCAATCAAAGGAAAGGATGAAGGATGACAATTTGTTGATTCTCGGGATGATATCAGCCCCGTCTTCCACTCTTGCCATCAGAAAATGATCCGGGTCGTGATCAATCTCCAAGCGTCTGTATCCGTTTTTCCCAAACATCCAGTTATGGAGCGGTACAAAAGATTTGACTACTTCCTCTTCTTGCAGAAGATATGCCGAAACCTCTCCCCGCCTGTTTTGATAAGAGCCATCATAATAGTGCAGATCGCCGTTTCTGCCGGGAATGGTAACCGTTGTAACATTGGGAACAGGAGCATATAAACGAAACGGTTCTTGAAGTGTCAAACCAATATCCGCATTGCTTACTCCGTCAAGCCATATTTTATGTTTTTCTGATAAACAATTTAACACACATAAAACCTCGACTTTCTTTTCTTAGCGCTCGATTATAACAAGTTCGATGCGCTGTCATACTTTACTTGTTATACTCAACTTCACAATAACATTTTATCATAAAAAAAGAGCCTATATTTCGCATGGTCAAATGTCTGTTTTGATTCACGAAAACACACAAGAAAACCGCCCGATCTTTCCGGGCGGTTATCTTTGATGGTTTTGTAAATTTAAGAGGTTACCGATTTCTCAATATGCCGATTCGCTTGCTTCTCTTTCTTCAAGAAGCCTTTGCAAATGCGTGGAAATGGTGCGGGCAAGCTCCTCGGCAGTCTCGGAATCTGCACCGTTTACATTGATGGTGATATTGTTCTTGGGTTGCTCCGATGAATTTGGGGCTGTTATGAAAGATTTTATAGCTTCTTTTATTCCGGCGTCCGCTTTTTCATATGCAGGTGTAAATATGTCATAATCATTTACACTTCCCTTAAACCGACTGAACCTCTTTTTCAATGCTGAAAGCCAACCGGTATCGTCTTCTGAACCATTCAGATAAATATCTTCAAACGATTTCTGAAAATTATCAACAGATTCCTTTCCGGCATCCACATTTCCATATTGATTAACAAATAGGCCTGAAGACTCTACACTTTCCATAAACCAATTGTAAAGAAGTCCAAATGGAGTGCTTTTAAAAAGTATCTTCATCAACGCTGATACCCAACCGCTCTCGGCTACGGTTTGTTCAAACTCGGTTTTGAACGATTCCGCAATAGCTTCCGCCGCTCCCTTGATTACCGCCTCTCCGTTTTTCGCGCCTGCATAAATAGCGTTTCCAATCTTGTCACCGATAGACTCCTCATCTTGGTCACCAAAATCAAGAACGCTTGCAATCAGATGTCCAAGAGAGAGTCCGAGCTCTTCCGAAGCTTCAAGCTGCTCGGGATCTCTTAGAACGGTCCCAATATTATCCAGCATTTTATTAAGTCCGCCTTTTGCTCCAGGTGTCATTTCGGACATACTGTTGACAAAGTTCATAGCCAACAATTTTGCATCAAGAAAGAATCTACCAAGATTATTCGGATCTGTAAGCTCAGCTCCAAGTTTTCCGATAAATTGCACCAGTTTGCTTTTGGATTCTTCGCCCTCCAGTTCCTCATTCATTCCATTCAAAATATCATGCAAATAATTAAATCCAACATCAACAAAAGTGTCCTCTGTTTCACCTGCGTTGATGAATTCATCAGCAAAAGAAGAAACCAGACCGTTAATGTTTGAAATAGCAGTAGATATTGCAGGGGTCAAATTGTCAACAACAGTACCTACACTGGAAACCAAAGTATCAAATTTCTTTCCTGTGTCATCCGTTCCGTTAGAAAGAGATACGAGCCAGTTTTCCCATGCTGCTTTTGCTGTTGCAATACTGCCGGAAATAGTGTCTGCCGATTCTTTTGCGGTGGTTCCCGTAATCCCCATCTTTTCTTGGATCACGCCGATGGCTTCAATGATCTTATCAAAAGAAACGTTATTGATGGTTTTTGCCGTAACCTTTGTTGTTTCGCCCAAAACGCCCGAATCGTTGATCAGACGCGCCATTTCGGACGCGGTGCCACCATAGCCCAATTTTAGGTTATCAAGCATAGTATAGTTTTGCTTAGCAAAGCCTTGATATGCGTTTTGGATCAAGCTCATGTCGGTGCCCATCTTATTGGCATTATCCGACATATCAATAATTGCCTTGTTTGCAATCTCGGCAGCCTTTGCGGTGTCACCGTTCAGACCTTGGAGCAGAGATGCGGAAAAGCTTGTTACCGTTTCCATGTACTGATTAGCGGACATATTTGCGGTTTTATAGGCTTGATCTGCATACCCTTGTACTTTGCCTGCACTGTCCTTGAAAAGCGTTTCCACGCCGCCCACAAGCTGTTCATAGTCAGCATATGCTTGTATGGATTTTGTGACAAGAGCCGTGATGCCTGTCCCCGCTGCAGCCACTGCCGCCGTTCCGATCTTTGCGGCGGTTTTCAGTCCGTTTCCAAGCTTTTGCGAAATAGATGATACCTGACGGCTGGCTTGATCGTCAACGCCAATCTTGATAAATAGATCCATCAAATTCATTTTTCTGTATTACCTCCCATCGTTTGGAGTTTCTTTTCGATGCCTGCTATAATCTCTTCGCTTGTGCGCGTTTCAACGGGCTTGGGATCCAGTATATCGGTCAGGCTTTGTGATATGTATTTCACCTCTGCCTCTCCTCGGCTGAGCCAAGCAACCGTTTGCGCCGTGTTTTCGGTGATGATACGCAGGCAATCGGATATGTATTGTTTATATACTCTGTCTTCCCGTTCTTTTTGAAAAAGGGCTATGCAATACTCTATCACATAGCCCCATCCAAACATTTTAAATTTACTTACTTCAACAGAGGAGAGAACTCTTTTGAGATCTGAAGCAGAGAAGGCAGAACAGAGGTAAAAAAATCAATTGCTACCTCGTTTGAGAAAAACGCCGACATGGTTTTAAAGGTATTGGGAACCTTTTCTCCATCCTCCAAAATCCAGAGCTTTGCAAGCAATTCGCCTGTTTCCTTCGGGTATTTCACCATCACGTTTTCAAGGATCTTGGAAAGCATCTCCTTTCTGGAAAGCTCTGCCGCGCCATCTTCAACCTGAATATCCTTTACCTTTTCCAAGAAAGGTTTGATTTCGCCTACCAGCTTATAAGCCACAGGAAGGCATACTTCATCTTCACAATCAAAAAGAAATCTCATATTTTCCTCCTAAAGTTTGAAATTATTCTGCGGTTTGCTCGGTGGGCTCTGCGGCATAAAATTCCATGGGTACGGTATCAGCCGCATCGATGGAATAATGACCGGTCATGGTAACCGCAAGCTGACCCTTGCTGTTCTTGGCGGTGGTGAGCGAAAGACCTGCCGTGCTGAGTGCGTTTTTCAAGCATACCGCAACCATGCCGCCGTCGCTCCTGTCTCCAACCCACCAGATATCGGCAAAGTCGGTATCCTTCAATTCGTGCCTGGGGGTAATTTTGTTACCGTCCACATCGGCAGCGCCAAGGGAAAGGCGCAGAGTCTCGGGAGTTACGCCAAGAGCGGTGAATCCAAGGGTGCAAGCCCAAGAAACCAACTCTTTCAGCTCCTTCATGTTGTTTGGGCAATTGTTTACGTCCTCTCCGTTGTCTCTGTATGTAGGGACACAGGAAGGCGTGATATTGCCGGTGGTGGCACAGACAATATTTTCCCTGTCAAAAGACGATGGATTTGCGGGGTCAAAGGTCTTTAAAATCACACCCGCCTCGGTCTGCATCGTTTTGAAAGCATCCTGCGGGATCTGAGTAAATGTTTTTCCCATTGTTTTCCTTTCTATCAATCAGCCGTGAAAAACTCGGCTGTGATGTTAATATATTTGCGCTTGATCAGCTCGTCGCTTTCGTCCCCCATGCTTTGCGCAAATGGGGAGCCGCGGCGAATCCAAACAGAGCCTCCGTCACATGGAAGAAACCCGCCGCCCATTCCAATGTACTCACTGATCTCGCGCGCTTTTGCGTTTGCCGCTTTCCATGAGGTATCACGATACCAAAGAGAGCAGGAAATCGGAACGTCTGTTCCAAGGCTATCTGTTGCCACGCTATAGGTGAGATATGGAAACGCAGGGGCATGATGCCCTGTAGGAACCGCGTTTTCTTCATATGCAGGCAAGCCGAATGAGTAAAAAAATGCTTGCAATGCCGCTTCTTTTGTCATACCGGTATCCACTCCTCTGCCGTCACCTGCCGCATATTGATGGTTGCTGATGCGGGGGTGAATTTATCGTCACCGTCACTTGTCACGCGAAAGATCTTGCCGTCGGAAAGACGTTTGAAAACGTCGTGATAGTCCAAAACAACGCTTTTGCGTGTGGTAACGGTATAAAGGCTTGTAACGCCCTGTTTTTGTGCTGTACGGGCTTCTATGGAGGTGTCGAAGGTGATCGCCGCTTGAAAGATTGATCCTTCCGTCCAAGCGTTGATATAGCCGCCTTCTCCATCTGGTTCGTGCCGTTTTTCCAAAAAGACGACCTCTGTCATTGCATCGTCCAAAAGGCTCATAGCACGCGCATCCTCCTATACAGATTTTTCTTTCTTTTGATGTTCTTTTCCATTTCCAAGAGCATGGGGGGAGCGGAAGAGGAAAGAGTATAAGAATATCCCCCGAAACTTTCAGAGGCATATCCTTTATCAACCGCTCCAAGCTCTTCTACCTTGGAATTGAACCGCCTTATTTCATCGGCAAGGGCTACAACCGCAGGAGGGACAGCCATAGCCCAAACCGCGCCAACAAAGGTTTCGTCATGCGTGGTGTTGGTTGTTGGATCGGCAACAGCCCCGTTGCCCTGATAAACGCCATCGTTAAATACAGAGCCGACGATGCGAAAATACTGATTTTCCTGCAAAAAGTCAGACGGCGTGATTGTTCCACCGCTGATTGTAAAGGTTCCTGTATGGACTCCGCCGGATACAAGGAAATAATTGCGCAACTCGGCACAAAGTTCGGTTAACATATCACGCCGCCTTTCTTACGTTTTATCAGCCCGCTGCCACGGTCACAACGGCAATGGCATCAAGGAATTCAGCCCACAGCTTGTGACCCATGATCGCCCAGTTGATGCCGGTAGCCTTGGAATAATTGCCTTCAACAGCAAATCCAAGCATGGGAGCATCTGCATCAACGGTATAACGCAGACCCATACTGGCAAAGCCGGAGTTGGAGGGATCGGCGTAGTAGTCCACGATGTTATTCACAGGGGTGGCAACGATCTTACCCTCTGCGATCTCGCTGGACAGAATCAAAGTCTCTGCACCCATAAAGCCCTTGACATACTCAATGCCAAAAGCGGTCTGAGTGGAGAGGTTGGCTGCGCCGAGGTAGCGGTAAGCGTCCATGGTGTTCACCCAAACAACGACGCGGGAGCCGTCCTTGTGCATCTTCTTGAACTTATCCTTAACAGCGCCCACAGCCAGCGCTACACCCATCTGGAAGTCGGTAGCACCCTCGGGCTTCAAAGTGCCGGTCTGTGCAAACTCATAGAATTCTCCCATGATCTCGCCAAGAAGCTCATTCTGGAAAGCCTCGTCGGTCAGCTCGATGGCAACCTCGGGACCGTACTTGTCAACGTCCTCGATGGTAATGCCCTTGCCGTACTTCTTGATGGTCAGATCCGCATGGGCGACCTCTTCAACCTTTGCCTTGGACAGAGGAATTTCGGTGCCTTCGGGAACATTGCCGTCCTCCAGCACCAGAGATGCCTTGTAGGACTTCAAAACAGTACCGGGCTGTTTCTTGATGGGGCGTGCCACGCCCATGATCTCACGCAGAGCATTCCAGTTCTGCGCAAAAGAAGTTACAAAATCATTCCGTCTTGCTTCAACGGTAAAATCGGTAGTTACGGTTACACCTGCCATAATTTAGTTTCCTTTCTCTTTTTCATAAAGTTTTGCAAGCTCAGCCTGACGTTCAGAAGCGGAAAGGACAAACCGTCCGTTTTCCATTTTATAGATTTCTTCTCTTGTCATAGCAGAGCCTTTATCTCTTTTGGGCGGCTTTGCCACGTCTGCGCCGCGCTCGTAGGTGGTTTCCACAAAATCGGCATAGTCGGTTTGGATATTCTTTTTGAGAGTATCCGCGTCCTTGATCTTGCCATCTGTGTCCAGTTCGATCTCGTCAAGGTTTGTTACCTTCAAGATCACATCAAACCGCTTTTCGGAAACGCCTGCATCTTTCAGCAAAGCCCTGTACGCCTTGTCTTTGCTTGCTTTGGTTTCCTTGGTGGTCTGATCGGCTTTGTAGGCTTCGAAGTCCTCGTGTTCCTTCTCGTACTTCTTTTGCCAATCGCCGCCGTTATTTTTCAGGTCATCCAATTCCTTTTGAACGCCTTCCAGCTTGTCCGCATCTTCCTTGTAGGTGTCGCGCTCCTGCTTCAGCGCATTCACGCTCTCGGTGTGTGCGTCAATGATCGTCTCGATCTTCTCTTCTTCGATGCCCATTGCTTTAAGCATTTTTCTTGTAAGTGCCATAATCAATCGCTCCTTTTCTTCGTCGGCGTTCCTTTGCCGTTCACGATTATTTTTTGAGATAAAAAAAGAGGCAAATGCCGTCGCATCTGCCTGTTTCATTTATTCATCGTACAAATTATATCATGCAAAAAGAGCCTATATTTCGCACGATATCAAAAAAGCCCCACAAAGGGAGCTTTTTTATTCAAAATTTTTCATTGCCGCTTCCATGATCCTTTTGTATTCGGGCCCGTGCTCTGTTGCGGCAGGCTTTAAATACGGTCGCGCCCGCATTTTTCGGGTACCAAGTTCAACGTAGGGAGCGTATTCCACATTGGTTCCGATGTAGACCGCTCTTTCGGTTCTGACAGCCTTGTATGTGATACTATTCCGCAAACGACCTGTATCGACAGCCGGATAATCGGTGATCTTCCTCTTCGCGTGACCCTCTGCCGTCATGCCGATAGCGGTCAAGCCGTTCTCAATGGCTTTTTCGTATGCAGACAAAAATTCGTCGGTGTTGTCTTTGTATGTGATGCTCATTCAATCCTCCAACGGATAATGATATTTACAATTCAAACACTTTTGGCGTTGTTCTTCGTTCCAAGTGTCAACACCATCGGGCAACACGCGAGAAGAAACTTCTTCATCGGCTATAGCGCATAACAAATAGCAATCATCGCCGTTTATTTGATCGTTTTTTATCGGACAATATACTGTTTTCATTCAAACTCCTCCAATATTTTGGGTGTATCTTTTGTGAAGTCTTTTTTTGCATATATCGCATTAACTTTGCCAGCGGCATTCAAATACGTTGCGCCATCCAATGAA
>JAEIGA010001425.1_pt1 | contig 37395 bp, 38 predicted proteins | sample 9270691 | NCBI WGS metagenome assembly JAEIGA01 (sample SAMN17057246, study PRJNA624740) | gut metagenome | biome: biome; isolation source: fecal sample | host: Bos grunniens | place: China: Xizang | collected 2019
GTTTCAATGCTCTGCTCCATCTCCCGGCACTTTGCCTTGCTGGATTCTTCCCGCTGCATACAGAGTTTTTCCGTATTGGTCAGCATGTCATCGCACTGCGATCTCGTGCGTGTAAACAGCTCATCACATGCTGCTTTTGTCTCCGCTGAGAGACGGTCGCATTCCGCTTGTGTGTTTGCCAGAAGCATTTCACAGCGTTCTTCCGTTTCTTTGCTTTTCTGCGCCAGCTCCTCGTCGATCGTAGCCAGACGCGCCTCCTGCTCTGCACTTCTTTTTTTAATATTTTCAAGATATTCGTCTGCTGCTTTCTGCGCCACATCGAAAATACCTGAAACTTTCATGGATTCTGCAGCGATCGATCCCAATTCACTCTGAAACTCGTTTCTTTCTTCCATATTAACTACCCTTATCTTTAATGGTTATCGCTTCCTACCAGATCGTACTTTCCTCTGCCGGTTCTTCCACAGCGATTTCCTCTTCTGCATTCAAAGCTTCCTGTGCCTCATCCGGCTCCGGCGCGATCTCTTCATTCAATATATCTTTCTCTTCTTCCGCTATACGTGCTGCATCTTCTTCCTGCAGTCTGTCAAGAATCCCCGGCTCATAATGTTCCGGAACATAAGACGGATCCAGCTTCTGGATCACTTTTTCCAAACGCATCGTCAGCCGAAGCAGCGAATAGGCATGATCTAAATCGGAGCGATATCCGTCCGCCAACTTTTTCATACGCAGCAACTCTTTTTGCAGCTCAATATTCTCCCGTTTCATCGCTTCTGCTTCTTTTGACTGCTCGAGCAGTACTTCCAAAAGCTGCTGCTTGTTCATACCGGAAATATCGCTGCCTGTTCTATCCTTTGCCATGTCATCTTGCTCCTTATCACATCATTCTTATCTGATTTTGGCTCTATAAAGCCACTTTTCTAATAATTTATAGTAGCACACGAGGTCTGTTTTTTCAATTACTCTCCGGTAACCTTTTATAAAACATTATCTGCTTTCGATCAAGGCGAACAGCCCGGCTTCATCGAGTACGGGAACGCCCAGACTGTTGGCTTTTTCAAGCTTTGATCCTGCCGCTTCGCCGGCCACAAGATAGTCTGTTTTCCTGCTGACGGATCCTGTACACTTCCCGCCGTTTGCCTCGATCAGCTCTTTGACCTCCTTCCTGCCAAGGGTCGGCAGGGTTCCGGTCACTACAATCGTAAGTCCCAGCAATGGCTGGCTTCCGGCCTCCTTTTTCTCAGCCGTCATATTAACGCCGGCTGCTTTCAGTTTTTCCAGAATCCTCCTGTTTTCCTCATCCCGGAAATAATCATGGATCGACTGTGCCGTGATCAGTCCGACATCCGGAATCTCGCAGAGCTCTTCCACACTTGCCTCTGCAAGAGCATCAATATCTTCGTAATGCTGCATGATGGCTTTTGCGGAAGTCCTGCCGACATTCCGGATCGCAAGGCCTGTGAGCAGCTGATAGGCATCGTTTTCTTTGGAGCTTTCGATTGCAGCAAGGATCTTATCTGTGTTTTTCTCACGTCCCATGATCCCTTTTTCGATCAGCTCTTTACGATGTTCTTTTAACGTATAAATGTCGGCACAGCTTGTCAGATACCCATCCTCCACAAGCTGGTCAACGTATTTTTGTCCAAAGGATTTGATGTCCATCGCGTCACGTCCCGCAAAATACCCAACGGTACGCTTGAGCTGTGCCGGGCAGGACGGATTCACGCAATAAATATCTGCCGTATCCGGCTCTCTGATCAATGCATGTCCACACTTCGGGCAATGCTCCGGTGCCTGATAGACCTTGCCGGTCGGCTTAGTCACGGCGATGATCGCCGGGATGATCTCACCCTGTTTGCGGCAGATGGCATGCGCCCCTTCGTCAATCTGCATTTCCCGGATGAAATCGATATTATGCAGGGTTGCGCGCAGAACATTTGTCCCGCACAGTCTGACCGGTTCTTTGAAAATGGCACGAAACGTCATCTTACCGGTACGGCCGACATCAACCTCGATCTTGTCAATGATGACTTCTTTTTCTTCCGGCGGATATTTATAGGCAATGTGTCCGGCCGAGTATTTGCTGCCCGCCGGAAAATCGCCGCGGTAACGGATCTGATCGACTTTCACGACAGCACCATCCAGATCGTGGTGCAGATCTCCTCTGGTCTCGCCGATGCGGTCGATCTCCTTGAGGATCTCGTCAGGTGTTTCACAAATCCTGTGGTTCACGACCGGCACGCCAAGCTTCTGCAGGATGTCAAGGCCTGCGCCATGGGAGGTCATGAGATCGGCCGTATCACGCGCATCCTGTACATTGAATACGAACATGCGCAGCCCGCGCTCTTTTACCACTTTTGAATCCAGCTGTCTGAGTGTTCCGGCAGCAAGATTTCTGGGATTCGCCGCCTGTTTCTTTCCTGCGATTTCCTGTGCTTCGTTATAGCGTTCAAAGTCTGCATGAGACATGTAGACTTCCCCGCGCAGTTCCACATACCCCGGCAAGTCGATCATCTGCCGTACATCCGGGATCACGAGTGCGTTTGGTGTCACATCCTCTCCGACTGTTCCGTTTCCACGGGTCTCGGCAAGCACGAGTTTTCCATCCTGGTACCGAAGTGTCATTGACAGACCATCGATTTTTTCTTCCACAGAAAACCTTGCATCCGGATGCTTTTTCAAAACATCCTCCGCCCAGTTTCTGACTTCTTCCTTTGTAAAGACATCCTGTATGCTGAGCATCGGCACATTGTGGACCACAGTAACACCTGCTTCCCGTTTTACCGTTCCTCCAACCTGCTGTGTCGGCGAATCTGCTGTCAGATACTCCGGATGTTCTTTTTCCAGCTTCCGCAGCTTTTGTGTCAGCTGATCATACTCATAATCTGTGATCTCCGGCGCATCCTGATCGTAATAGCGTGCGTTGTGGTAGCGGATCTCCTCCCGAAGCGCTTCAATCTGTTTTTTGATCTCTGTACTCATGTTTTACTAATCCTCTTTGTTCCTTTTGGCATCTCATTTCTTACCGCTGCCGACAGGTGCGCTGTAAGAATCCGCAATCAGCTGATACAGAAGCTGCTTCTCCTTCGCAGTGACATCTCTCCACTGCCCCAGCGGAAGGCCTGTCAGTTCGATGTTCATGATGCGTTCCCTGATCAGACGCTTTACCTGATACCCAAACGCTTCGCACATCCGCCGGATCTGTCTGTTATACCCCTGTGTCAGGATGATCCGAAACCGTGTTTCATCAACCGGTGAGACTTCACATGGTCTTGTGGTCACATCCAGTTCTTCCAGAAACACTCCTGATGCCATCTTTTCCAAAAAATCTTCTGTATAAGGGCGGTCAACAGTGACCAGATATTCCTTCTCATGATAATTACCTGCACGCATGATCCGGTTTACAAGATCTCCCTGATTGGTTAGCAGGATCAGTCCCTCAGAATCCTTGTCCAGACGTCCGACCGTATAAATACGTTTCGGGTAATTAATGTAGTCGATGATATTATCCTTTTCTTGCAGGTTTGAGGTGCAGACAACACCGCGTGGCTTGTGGAATGCGATAAGAATCTCTTCTTCTTCAGGGTTCACAGGTTTCCCGTCAAACAGGACCACATCCTCCGGCATGACACGCATACCGGTTTCTGCCGGTGTTCCGTTGACGGTCACGCGTCCGTCTGCGATCATCCGGTCCGCCTGACGGCGGGAGCAGATGCCTGCATCTGCAAGGAACTTGTTCAGGCGAATGCCGTTATTCACTTTTCCATTTTCATGTTCTTGATGCATGCTGCTTCCCATTTACCCAAGACAGGGCTGTCGTTACCGACAGCCCTGTCTTGATCAGTCATCAGTCCTGACTGGTTGATACATATTCTTCATTTACATAGCCTTCGGAATCTCCGGATTTGACATGATACCAGCCGTCCGTATATCCGACCACGTCAAGCGGATCACCCGGATAAACCGTCGTGACATAATCTGCTTCCATATCCTGCTCGGTGCGGATTCTGACTGCTTCAGTTGCATATACGGTATCCGGCAGATCTTCTGTCTGCTCTTCAACTGTTTCTGCAGGTGCTTCCTCCGCCGGCGCCTCCTCTGCAGGTGCTTCTTCCACAGCTGCATTGTCCGCTTCTGCCGCCGCATCTACTGTCGCATCCGCGCCGCCTGCTGCTGAAGCTGCTGCACTCTTAATCGCAGCATCATTGTCAGTCATCCATTTTGCCACAGCATCATCGATGGCTTTCTTAGCTGCTGCAAACGTCTCATCAGCCGCCGCTGCCTGCTGCTCTTCAAGTACATCTGCCTGAAGGGCTTTAACGGCATCGCCATTGATAAAATCATTGATTGCCTGCTCAACTTGCGGATCGGTCTGTGTTACATGATTCGTTCTGTTGAACTCGCCATATGCATTTTCAATCAGGTAAATGCCTTCTGCATTCTTTTTAATATAGAAAACAGACACCTCGGGATCTTCGATCTCTGTTCCGGCATACTTCACATGATCCGTAACCGTGACAAGATAAGAATCCTCTTCCGGTCCATCGGAACGCTGACAAAGGATGTCATTGTAGCTTTCTATATATTCACTCTTCGTCTTGATCAGATCCTTCTCCAGATCCGTGACGTTTTCGGCGTAAGTATCAAGTACTGCAATCTCGCCGGATGCACATGCAGAGTAATAATTTGTGATCAGCGCACTGACATTCTCATCCACGATCAGTTCTTCCTGCTTGAGCTGTTCTTCCGCCACTTCCTCAGCCTTTTTTTCATCCATCTTGTTCTGATAGAATTTAAAGCCAATAAACGCAAGCACGGCGATGATGATAATGATCACGATGATCGTCGGCCCGCGGCGTTTTCTGTTACGAGCCATCTTGGCACGTTTCCGGTCTGTCGTGTCCGCATTTCTCCTGTCCGTCTTTGCACGTGGTGTGCCCTTCTCCACCTCCACGGGATCAGCCGTCATGGACTTATCCAAAACGGTTTCCTCTGAAACGAACTCAAAGTCATCATCCGGTTCTGTCAGACCCTCATCCGCAAAATCAGTCATACCCGGAGATTCCGGATCTGTGGCTTCTGCCACGGTTTCCTCTGCAAAATCTGCCGGTTCAGAAAGCTCTTCTGCCACTTCCTCTGCTGTCTCATCTATGCCTTCCGCAAGTTCTTCCTCGCGTACTGCTTCATCTACATAAAGCTCGCGCTCTTCCTCACTATTCTTTTTCTGTTCCAAAAACGGATCCATCTCTTCGGGATCAAGATTATTCTGTTCCGCTGCCGGTTCTGTGGCCGGCGTATTATTTCTGTTTTTTCTTCCGAATGCCATAGGACCTCCTACTTTAACCCTGTTTTTGTAACTGTTCTGATAATAACTACCAGTCTGTTACTAGGTAACTTGGAAAATTATAACAATGATTTCCATAAATGTAAAATGAAAATTGCCCCCGAACGCGTTTGCTCGAGGGCTTTTATAGTTTCTTAATAGTTCTTTTATAAAAATGCAACCGGCGGGAGTCGAACCCACATTACAGGAGTCGGAGTCCTGCGTTCTATCCATTAGACTACGGTTGCAAACGACGCTGAAACAATCAGCTTAGCTATCATAGCACATCAAATTTGAAAAATCAATCAATGTACTTCACTTCTGAGAAAAACAATTGCACATCTGACGAATATAAAATAAAATGTTTTTATACTGTTTTCAAAAAAGAAGGAGAATCAATTTGATTACACGAAAAGGCATCTCGCTTGGAGAAGGGGCGCCTGTTATCTGCGTCCCCGTTGTTGCTGAAAAAAAAGAAGAAGTCCTCGCACAGATCAAGGCACTTTCGGAAAGCGGCTTTTCCATGATCGAGTGGCGGGCGGATTATTTTGATCAGCTGAAGGATCCCGATGCGGTCCGTGCTCTTTTGGACGAAGCCCGGCCGTTCCTTTCAAAAACCCTGCTGCTCTTTACGATCCGTACAAAAGCACAGGGCGGACAGGCAGAACTTGGAGAAAAGCTGATCGCGAACCTGGAAGCACTGGCTGCCGGTCACACGGCGGTTGACCTGGTCGACATGGAATATCTGGAGTTTCAACGTCCCGACAAGCATATCAGGAGATTAAAAAAACAGGATTGCATTGTCATCGCGTCGCATCACGATTTTTCGAAAACACCGGATCCGGATATATTGAAAAAACTTGTAGCACATATGTATGCCGACGGTTCGGACATTGCAAAGATCGCTGTCATGCCGGAATCAAAAGCAGATGTTCTGAAGCTCCTGGAATTGACAAATGCGGTTCACTGCGAATGGTCCGACAAGCTTTTTGTTTCGATGTCCATGGGCGGCATCGGCAGCATCTCGAGAATCTGTGGTGAAGTATTTGGTTCGTGCATTACATTCGGCAGTGTGAACAAAGCTTCCGCGCCCGGGCAGATTGAGGCCGGAAAGCTTACACAGATCCTGGATGTGATCCATGACAGTCTGGAGAAATAAACATGGCTAATAATATCTACCTCATCGGTTTTATGGGTGTTGGAAAAAGTGCTGTCGCAAGTGAATTGCAGAAAAAACTGTCCCTTCCGCTGATCGAAATGGATCAGGAGATCGTCGACAGACAGGGAATGGAGATCAGTGAGATCTTTGTGCAGCACGGCGAAGCATTTTTCCGGGATCTTGAAAGTGATCTGATTCGCGAGATCGCCCAGGGAGACGGGGCGATCGTATCCTGCGGCGGCGGTGCTGTTTTGCGAAAAGAGAATGTCGATCGGATGCAGCAAAGCGGGATGGTTGTTTTGCTGACTGCAGAGCCGGAAACGGTTTTGGCGCGTGTCGGCAATTCTACGCATCGTCCGCTTCTGGAAGGAAAAATGAACGTGGACGCGATCCGTGCGCTGATGGAGCAAAGGCGGCCGGCTTACGAAGACGCGTGTCAGTACTTTGTGCCTACCGACGGCAAACGGCCTGCAGAGATCGCGGACGGGATCGTCATACTGCGCGAACTGCGCGGCGATGCCTAAGATTGGCGAAACAGCCAGTCGTATGGGAATCCGTTAGTTGTTTGACATTTTAAAGTTGCGCTTTTATCATCAGTAACAGATCACAAATCGGAGCAGCACGCTATGAAAGAAATCACCGGACACACCGGCCTGACGGCTTTGATCGGCACACCGGTATCACACAGTATCTCACCGCAAATGCATAACGAAGCATTCCGGCAGCTGGGGCTGGATTACGTTTACCTGGCCTTTGACATCGCGCCGGAAGATCTGTCTGCCGCTGTGGACGGATTAAAGAAAATCGGTATTCGCGGTTTTAATGTAACGATGCCGCATAAAACGGCAGTTGCCGCGCTTGCAGATGAGCTGACACCTGCCGCAAAGATTGCCGGCGCATGCAATACCGTCATTAATGAAGACGGACATCTGATCGGTCATACAACGGATGGCATCGGCTTTATGGATGCAGCCAGAGATGCCGGCTTTGATCTTTGCGGAATGACTGTAACGATGCTTGGCTGCGGCGGAGCTGCGACTGCGATCTGCGCACAGGCTGCGCTTGACGGAGTACCTAAGATCCATATTATGAACCGCCCGGGCGGTCCGTCTTTTGGCAGGGCACAGGCTTTTGCCAAAAAAGTATCTGATCTGTCAGACTGCAGCGTAGATGTTTTGCCGCTTGACGATCCTGACGCTTTGCGCAGCGCGATCGCGGATTCTGACATTCTGATCAATGCGACAAATGTCGGCATGGCACCTGATACAGACGGCTGTCTGATCCCGGACGCATCTTATCTGCGGCCGGATCTGATCGTCTCTGACATTATTTACAATCCACGTAAGACCCGGCTTTTACAGATGGCTGAAGATGCCGGCTGCGCTGCTTTTAACGGGATGTATATGCTGCTCTTTCAGGGCGCCGCATCCTTCAAATGCTGGACCGGACAGGATATGCCGGTTGAGATCATCCGCGAAAAATATTTCCGTTGATCCGACCGATCGTTTTCCTGAAGAACTGTTTTATTAAGGGGAAGAAAAATGAGTTTTACCTATATCGACCAATTACCGACACCTGAAGAGATCAAGCAGGAGTTTCCGTTATCGGAAGCCGGAAACGCTGTAAAGAAGGCGCGGGATATGGAGATCTCCGCTGTGATCCGCGGCGAATCTGACAAATTCCTGGTGATCATCGGACCATGCTCAGCGGATAATGAGACTTCCGTTATGGATTATATCAAGCGACTTGTTCCGATCCAGGCCGAGACAAAAGACCGCCTGATCATCATCCCGCGTATTTATACGAACAAGCCGCGTACCACCGGCGAGGGCTATAAAGGAATCGCAACGCAGCCGGATCCGGAAGCGCGGCCTGATATGCTTGCAGGCCTGATCGCAGTGCGCAAGCTGCACCTGCGTTCCCTCGAAGAGACCGGGCTGTCTGCGGCAGACGAGATGCTTTATCCGGAAAACTGGGATTATCTTGATGATCTGATCTCCTATGTCGCGATCGGTGCGCGTTCCGTCGAGGATCAGCAGCATCGTCTGACTGTCAGCGGTTTTGATGTTGCCAGCGGCATGAAAAACCCGACCAGCGGCGACTTTTCCGTTATGCTCAATTCCGTCTATGCCGCACAGCATCCACATCATTTTGTACACAGAGGCTGGGAAGTCGATACGAACGGCAATCCGCTGACACATGTTGTCCTGCGTGGTGCCGTCAATAAGCGTGGCGAAAGCACGCCGAATTATCACTACGAAGATCTGAAGCGCCTGATCGATATGTATGAAAAAATGGATCTTGTCAACCATGCATGCATCATCGACTGTAATCACTCAAACTCCGCGAAGAAATTCCGTGAGCAGATCCGCATTTCAAAAGAGATCCTGCACAACCGCATGGAATCTCATTCGATCAAACGTCTTGTCAAAGGTCTCATGATCGAAAGCTACATTGAGGAAGGCAACCAGAAGATCGGCGAGCACATTTATGGCAAATCCATCACCGATCCGTGCCTCGGCTGGGAAGACACCAGAGACCTGCTCTACTACATCGCAGAACATGTATAGGGGTCAGGCACCTTCGCGCTTTAAAGTGTTATGGGGTCAGGCACCTTCGCACATTAACGTGCGAAGGTGCCTGACCCCTATCTGTTATCTACAGCATCGGGATGCATATCGTGCTCCGTCAGACGCTTCTTTGCGACCTGCTCCCACTCTGTACCCGGCTTTCCGTAATTGCAGTACGGATCAATGGAGATTCCGCCGCGCGGCATAAACCGCCCCCAGACTTCGATATATCTGGGCGACATCAGCGCAATCAGATCATCCATGATCCGATTGACACAGTCTTCATGAAAATCACCATGATTGCGATAGCTGAACAGATAGAGCTTTAATGACTTGCTCTCCACCATCCGCCGATCGGGCACATAGGCGATCACGATGTTTGCAAAATCAGGCTGTCCGGTGATCGGACAAAGGCTCGTAAATTCCGGACAGTTGAATTTGACAAAATAGTCTCTGTCCGGATATCTGTTTTCAAAACTCTCCAGGAGTCCCGGATTGTAGTCCGATTCATACGTTGTCCCCTGACTTCCCAGATGTGTCATATTTTCTCTTTCTCTCATTTGTTTCCTCCATCTATAATGCCGGATCCTTTACCCCGTTTGCGGCAAATGCTTTTGCCCGGTCGATGCATGTCGCACAGTGTCCGCATGGTTTTTCCCCGCCTTCGTAACAGCTCCAGGTCATCTGATACGGCACATGCAGCTTTAATCCGATCTTTACGACTTCAGCCTTTGTCATGCCTACAAAAGGTGCTTCCAGCCTTGCCTGCCCGCCGCTGCCTTCCACGATCGCAGCATTCATCGCATCATAGAATTCCTGTGAGCAATCCGGATAAGCCTGTCCGGCTGCGTCATCCCGATGCGCACCGTAGTTGACAATCTCACACCCCTTTGACAGTGCAACGCTTGCTGCTACTGACAAAAACAGACCGTTGCGAAACGGCACATAGGTTGTGACCGGTTTCCCTTCCTGCCCGTCAAGCTGGGTCGCATAATTTTCCTGCGGAATTTCCTGATCCGAATGTGATAAAAGCGAGCAGTTACTGTATTGGAAGATCGGCGTCAGATCAAGATACAGATGCTCGACGCCGTAATACTCTGCCAGGCGTTCAGACGCCAGCAGCTCTTTTTCATGCTTCTGTCCATAAGAAATGGAAAGCGCTACAACGTTCTCTGCGCCATGTTCTTTACACAGCATCGCAAGTGATGTCGCAGAATCCACTCCTCCAGAGAGCAATACCAATGCCTTCATTATATGCCTCCGTCTATCTGTGATTTCCATACAAACGCAGCTGCAGACCCGGATCAGTCCGGAACCGTCCGCGCAGCGTGCTGGTCTCCGTTTTCGCATTGGGCTTTTTGATGCCGCGGGCTGCCATGCAGCCATGATATCCTTCCAGCACGACCGCCACATCTTCAGAGCCGGTGATCTCTGTGACGATCTCTGCAATATCCTGACCGATGCGCTCCTGCAGCTGCAGCCTTCTTGAAACCATGTCTGCGATTCGAGCAAGCTTACTCAAACCGATGACCTTTCCCTTCGGGAGATAAGCGATCGTTGCTTTCATATCATACATCAGGATCATGTGATGTTCGCAAAAGCTGAAGATGTCAATGTCTTTGACGATGACCATATCATCATGCTTTTCAAAATCATCCATATCCTCCTCAAATGTTGTATTAAACATTTCCGCGATCTCATGGTTCGTGTACTGGATTCCCGCAAAGATCTCCACGCACATCCGCGCAACGCGCTCCGGCGTCGCTTTCAGTCCCTCACGCTCCGGATCTTCTCCAAGCGCTTCCAGTATCCCTTTTATATGTGTTTTTATTGCTTCCTGATCAATTGCCATTGCTTTTTATGTCCTTTCTTTATACGCCCCGCCGATCGGGATCCCAGATGATCTTATGCAGCTGCAGCCCAAGATTCACCTGATCAAGGCGGTTTGTCTTGATAAACTCTACGATCTCCTCCGGATCGATCGCGCCGTGCACAGGAGACAAAAATATGTGACATCTCCCCTGCAGTTTTTCTCTTGCAATTACTCCCCCTGCACGCGCAAGGTCTTTTACACTTCCAACGACAAATTTTACACTGTCGCTTTTTTTAAGCAATCGGAAGTTGTCCACACACATCGTATCTTCCATCCCGCTTCCCGGAAGTTTATAATCCATCGTAAAGGAAATGCACTCTGAAATATCACAAAACGGCGTCAGACTGACCGTACCATTCGTCTCAATTTCTATCCAATGCGTCCCCTTATCCGCCAATGCCCGCAAAAGCTGCGGCATTTCCTTTTGCAATAACGGCTCCCCGCCGGTAATGGTAATGTTCCTGATCTGCGCTTTTTCGATCACCTCTGATATTTCGTCCACCGTCATTTCATGCCCCGCATAGTCCGGTGCATTTGCCCAGGCGGTATCACAGTAGGAACAACGGATGTTACAGCCGGCAAACCGCACAAACAATGCGCGCTGTCCTGCAAGCGGACCTTCTCCGTTAATGCTCTCAAAGATCTCTGCGACTCTCATAACATCCTCCGGTAAACTGCACGGTTGTGCGGCGATTCATTGACAGCAGTTTCCAAAACCTGATAGCCGCGTGCCTCAAGCAGTTCATTAATATGCTCTGCGAGATGCTCTGCAGTCGGGCGAAACGGCACTTTTGTCAGTGCAAATCCCTGCTTTTTCAGCGCTGCCAGCGTCTCTTCCCACAGCGTACCATCCTCATAGATAAGGGTATGATCAAACCGGTCTGCAATCTCTTTCAGATCTTTTTTCAGCAGCGCAAAATCAGAAACCATACCCCTCAAGGGCCCCTCTTCGATCAGCTGCTCTGCCGTTACTTCAGCCTCGATCACCCAACGATGTCCATGGATATTTTTACATTTACCATCATGACCGGCCAGAAAATGTGCCGCATCAAAATGCGCTTCCGATCGAATACTGTACATATTTCTCCTTTCGCTTTCGCACTTTACTTCGCGAAGGTGCCAGGCACCTTCGTACGTTAAAGTGTAAAGGTGCCTGGCACCTCAATAAAAAAAGCCCTGGTTGTCCCAGGGCATAGATTCTCCGTAATCTTTGAATCCGGTCCTGGTTTTTTTTAAGGACAGGATGGCACCAACGAACTGTCCATGAGTATTATAGTTGTTTTATGCTTCTGTGTCCAGATGATCAAGTACAAAGGACATCTCGCTGCCGGCTACGGGCGCTTCTCCGATCAGAGATTCGCTGCCGTCAGGCTGTACTTCCTTGACCATAACCACTTCTTCCTCTGCCTGCTTTTCGAAGATGAAATAACGGACGACTTCGGTGTTCGGATCATACACAAAGCAAAGATGGTAACAGCCTGTCATTCCTTTTGGCAGTGGAACAACGACCGATGCGATCCGGCAGTCATCTCTGATGTCTAAGACCATGACATCAAACTGATCCTCTTTGTACGGGCAGGTGATCTTATCGCCATAAGGCTGCTTGTAATATCCATAGATCAGGCTTTCCCGCATTTCGTCAAGCTGCTGCATAAAAGTCGCGCTGTCCGAAAAGGCTGCCTTAACGAGTGCAGTATGCTCGACATTTTTTCTGGCAAATGCCTCAAACTCACCGCGTGTCATCTTTACCTCTCTGACACCGTCCGTCTGATTGTTCACCTTTTCGCTCATGCGGCCGACCGCATCCAGAAACTGTGGATGCAGTGTGAGTTTATCTGTTCTCGGGTTTACGATCACACCGCGGATGTTCAGCTTTTTATCTCCTGCAATCCGTGTCACCTGCTCAAAATTCGTATTGATGATCACCGGATAATCCTGCGGGTTTGTGATATGCTTTTTGGATGTGTAGACCGCCACATAAAGCTCTCCCTGCTGGTTCTGCTCAAGCACCGGATACAGCGGCGGCATTTTCTCCTTCGGAATCTTAATGCGATTTTTGATCATACCCTTGATCTCATCGCTTAAGTCAGAAGGAAACTTTGCCGGAAGTAAAAGTCTCGCCGTGCGGATCGACGCCATCAGAGACACCACATGATCCTTGTTGCCCGGATCCTTTTTAAAAACAGTGATCTCTTCTTCCAACTTTTTATTGTCAATTTCAAGCATTTCCATGCTGTTTGCATTTTTCTTCATATCATACCCATCCGGATTTATGAAAGCTTAATGTTTTTAAGCAGGTCACCAAGTGAAGTACCGATTTCTTCAGATTTCGGCAGTTCAACCTCAACCTCTTCCTCGCGTTCTTTCTCTTCTTCTAAGGCTTTGATGCTCAGGCTGATCTTGCCGTCTTTCTTTCCGATTACCTTTACAGTTACTTCCTGTCCCTCAGAAAGAACGACTGACGGATGTTTGATCCGCTCACGGGAGATCTGGGAAATATGTACAAGACCGGATACACCCTCACCGAGTCCGACAAATGCGCCGTAATCCTTGATGGTCTCAACAGTACCTGTCAGAACTGAACCCGTCTCGATCGCTGCGATACGGCCCGCTTTTTCGGCATCTCTTTCTTCTTTCAGGATCTCACGGGCAGACAGGACAAGCTTATTGTCTTCCGGCTCTGCCGTAATAACACGGACACGAATCGTCTTGCCAAGCCACTCATTCAGATCATCAACATGCTTTAAGGACAATCTGGAGCCCGGAATAAATGCACGGATGCCTTCCACCATGGCGATCACGCCTTTGTTCACGACGCCGCTGATCTCGACTTCAAGGATCTCCTTGTTCTCCATGTACTCTTTTACCTTCTCCCAGGCATAGAGCTCATCCGTATCCTTTTCGCCGTCGCCCATGTACTGATAGGACGCTTCCAGTTCTTTTTCAAAATCTTTCATACTTTCCATTGTTTCTCTCCTTTGGTTTTTTCTATGTGATTCATCAATGAATATTCATTTCTTTATTTCAATTCGTCTGCATCAGGCTTCGGAATGATCGAAAATAGGTAAACAGCGCTTTTCCCTGTATCTTATCATAGGAAACATAGGAATACTGCTCTGCATCCTTTTTCGTATCCGCCAGACCTGCCATCAGCGCTTTCTCTGCCCAGAATCTGCCGTCCTCCGAATAATTTCTGTTATCACCCATCACAAAAACCGCATCCTCCGGCACATGAAATACATAGCCGTCGTTGTTTAAAAGCCATTCTTCTTTCAAATATGGCTCTTGAAACGGTGTTTCAGAACCATTGATGTAAATATTCCCATCTGTGATCTCGATGGTATCACCCGCTTCTCCGATCACACGCTTGATATAGGTTTCGGATTCATTCACAGGATATTTGAAAAGAATGATGTCGCCGCGCTTTGGCTCACTCTTCAGATATGCCAGCCGCAATCCGATCAGCCGGTCTCCGGTCATGATGGTGTTTTCCATCGACCCGGACGGCACCCTCGCGTTAATGATCACAACCTGTGTCAATACCAAAACGATCAGGATCGCGATCACAAAAGTCCGGATCCAGCTAAAGACTTCTTTCCTGGTCTTATGCTGCTTTAATGCGGCTTCGACATCCTCTTTATCGAAATTCACAATATCTGTTTCTGTCTCATCGAGTCTGTTCGTTCTCCGACTCATTTGTCCCTCCTTAGCGCACGTCAGAAATATTTTTATTCTGATCCGTACCCACCGCTCTGGCCGCCACTCTGGTATTTGGCGGTACGGAACGGGTTACAAATGCATTGCCTCCGATCATGGATCCGGTTCCGATGACGGTATCGCCGCCAAGGATCGATGCGCCGGAGTAGATCGTTACGTTATCTTCAATCGTCGGGTGACGTTTAACGCCTTTGAGCGCCTGTCCTCCGCTTGTGGAAAGACCGCCCAGTGTCACGCCCTGGTATACTTTCACATGCTCACCAATAATGGTCGTCTCACCGATTACGATGCCGGTTCCGTGATCGATAAAGAAGTATTTACCGATCGTCGCGCCCGGATGGATGTCGATGCCTGTTTTGCTGTGCGCGTATTCGGTCATCATACGCGGAATCACCGGAACGTTCAGAAGAAACAGTTCATGCGCCATCCGATATACCGTAATCGCCTGCAGTCCCGGATAAGAATAGATGATCTCGTCCTTGCTGTAAGCAGCCGGGTCGCCGTCATACGCTGCTTCAACATCCGTATACAGGATATCGCGAATCGCCGGGAGACGTGACAGAAATGACATACACTGTGTATTTGCCGTTTCCTTGATCAGCTCTTCATCCTGCCCGTCACAGTTACAGCTTCTGTATGCCTTTACAATCTGTTTGTTCAAGTTATAGCTGATGTCTTCCAGCAGATCACCGACATAATATGTGATCATATCACTTTTCAAACGTTTCTGTTCAAAAAAGCCCGGAAAAACGAGCTTCCGAAGATCTTCAATAATGTTCTTAATCACTTCCCTGCTGGGCTGTGTCATGCAGTCGATCTTTGAAGTCACACGATGTGTATCATAGTTTTCCACCAGGGCATCTACGATTCCTTTTAATTGTTCTGGTTTTCTATTATCCATAATTCCTTACTCCCACTTAAAATGAGATCTCCAGTTCAACAGGGCAATGATCCGATCCCATGATCTCTGTCAGGATCTTTGCATCCTGCATATTTTCCTTTGCCCTCTCGGAAACCAGGAAGTAGTCGATACGCCACCCTGCATTCCGGGAACGGGCCTGGAACCGATAGGACCACCAGGAATAAATCTCTGTCTGATCCGGATAGAAATAGCGGAAAGAATCAACCATACCTGCTTCCAGCAGCTCAGAAAATTTCCCACGCTCTTCATCGGTAAACCCTGCATTGCGACGGTTTGATGCAGGATTCTTTAAGTCAATCTCCTGATGTGCCACGTTCATATCCCCGCATACCACAACAGGCTTTTTCTCATCAAGCTTCATCAAATACGCACGAAACGAATCTTCCCATGTCATACGGTAGTCAAGACGCTTAAGTTCATTCTGTGAATTCGGTGTATAGACCGTGACAAAGTAGAAATCTTCAAATTCCAGCGTGATCACACGCCCTTCCTGATCATGCTCTTCTATTCCAAGTCCATAGTGAACGGAAACCGGTTCCTGCTTTGTGAAGACAGCTGTACCGGAATACCCCTTCTTCACGGCATAGTTCCAGTACTGATGATACCCGGGAAGATCGAGATCGATCTGTCCCTCCTGTAGCTTTGTCTCCTGGACACAAAAAATATCCGCATCTACCTCATGAAAGAAGTCAAGAAACCCTTTTCCCACACAGGCTCTAAGTCCATTTACATTCCATGATATCAATCGCATCTCTTTGTCTCCTTTAAATCACATACGTGGTTAAGTATAACACAGTATGCGAAAGAATGCATCGCTCTTTTCAAATAAAAAAGCCGGAACTTTGCTTTCTATGCAAAATTCCGGCTTGTGCTTGTGTATGAATCGGAAACTGTTATTTCGCGTAATCAACCACGCGGCTCTCACGGATCACATTAACCTTGATCTGACCCGGATACTCAAGCTCGCTCTCGATCTGTTTCGAAATGTCACGCGCCAGCAATACCATATCGGTATCGCTGATCTGCTCCGGAACGACCATTACGCGGATTTCCCTGCCTGCCTGAACGGCAAAAGATTTCTCGACTCCCTTAAAGCCATTGGTAATATCTTCAAGCTGCTTCAACCGATTGGAATACGTCTCGATCGTCTCGCGTCTTGCGCCAGGTCTTGCCGCGGAGATCGCATCCGCCGCCTGTACCAGACATGCGATCATCGACTCCGGCTCTGTATCCCCGTGGTGGGATGCGACCGAATTGATCACGATCTGTGACTCTTTGTACTTCTTACAAAGCTCAACACCAAGCTGGATATGAGAACCTTCCATGTCATGGTCAACGGATTTACCGATATCATGAAGCAAGCCTGCACGTTTCGCGATCCGGGTGTCTTCTCCCAGTTCGCTTGCCAGAAGGCCTGCAATCTGTGCAACTTCAATGGAATGCTTTAATGCATTCTGACCATAGCTGGTCCGAAACCGCATTCTGCCAAGTAACCGGATCAGCTCCGGATGAATACCATGAACACCAACTTCAAGCGCTGCAGTCTCACCCTCTTCACGGATGATGGATTCCACTTCTTTCTGTGCTTTCTCCACCATCTCTTCAATACGGGCCGGATGGATACGTCCATCAATAATCAGCTTCTCAAGTGCGATCCTTGCTACTTCGCGCCTTACCGGATCAAAGCCTGAGAGAATAACTGCTTCCGGTGTATCATCAACGATCAGATCTACGCCTGTCATCGTCTCAAGTGTACGGATATTTCTTCCTTCACGTCCAATGATACGTCCCTTCATGTCATCATTCGGGAGCTCAACAACTGAGATCGTAGCTTCCGCAACATGATCAGCAGCACATTTCTGGATTGCATTCACAATGTACTCTTTCGCTTTCTTATCCGCTTCCTCTTTGGCTCTGATCTCAGATTCGCGGATCATCTTAGCGGTATCAATCTTAATGTCTTCTTCGACACTCTTCAGAAGATATTCTTTTGCCTGTTCGGAGGTCAACCCGGAAATACGTTCCAGTTCCTGTAAACGCTGCTCATTCAGCTTGTCCACTTCCTCCTGCTGACGCTTGATCTTCTCTTCTCTCGCTGAGAATTCCTTTTCCCGACGCTCGATATTGTCGAGTTTCTTGTCAACATTGGCTTCCTTCTGCTCGATCCTTCGCTCGCTTCTCTGAACCTCTGCCCGTCGATCTTTGATCTCCCGGTCAAGTTCATTCTTCGCTTTGATGGACTCTTCCTTGACTTCCAACATTGCCTCGCGCTTTTTAGCTTCTGCCGCCTTTACAGCATCATCTATAATCGTTCTGGCTCTGTCTTCTGCGCTTCCGACTTTTTCCCTTGCCTGCTTCTCAAAGTTTGCTTTTGAGATGCGGTTGCCCAGGAAAAAACATACTATGGCTGCAATTACCACAGGTATGATAATTTGTAACAACACAGGAGCACCTCCTTATTTAATTTTAAATGTACGGTAATATAACGAATTTATATAGAATTCATTCAGTCATATCTGCAACATTTAAATATTATACTTTTTTCGTTTGACTGTCAAGAAATATCGCCCCCGTCAAACGGGTCCGCATCTGTATCAAACGACCGCATCACCCGACGGATTTCTTCTGCGCGAAATCCCTTGCGCATCAGGGACTGGTATATTTTACTGACCTCTTTTCGGTCCATACCGTTCGGATCGTAATGCTTCTTTTCAAGCAACCGGCAGATCAACGCATCTGTGTCTCCTTCATACGCCTCCTCCATGGCCTCATCGATCACATCACGCTTTACGCCTTTTTGCATCAGTGCCTGCTGCATCTGATACCTGCTCTTTGTATGCTCATGCGAACGGATATACGCACATGCATAGCGCAGATCATCGATGTAATGATACTCTTTTACATATGCGATCGCTGCATCGATCACATCTTTTGGATGACCATCACTTTTCAGCTTATCCCGAAGCTGATATTCTGTTCGTTCCATACGTTCAAGGAGATATAAAACACGCTTCTTCGCTCTGGGCAAAAGAATATCCTGGCAGATCATCTGCCAGGTATCCTCTGTGATCACAGCATGTTCCCTGATGCCCGCCTGTGAAACTTCGTTCGGATAAAGCATACAGGATTCTCGTGTGTCAAATATGATATTCTTTTTCCCGTTCTTACAGGAATCAATACGGATCACTTCCATCGTATTTCAATCCGTCCGATCTTAAAAATCCATGTCTTCTTCCGGTACCGCATCGGCTTCAGCCTCTGCCTCTCCGTCCATGTTGTAATACGCGCGGACCTTTCCATAGATCTCATCAAAAACATCCGGATTCTCCCGCAGGTAGCTCTTTGCATTCTCGCGGCCCTGACCGATCCGGTCACCGTTATAGGAATACCATGCACCTGATTTATTGACCACGTCACACTTGGCCGCCAGATCGAGCACATCACCCTCCCTGGAGATACCCTGTCCGAACATAATGTCAAATTCTGCCTCACGGAACGGCGGCGCGATCTTATTCTTCACGATCTTAACGCGTGTACGGTTTCCGACGACTTCTCCGTTCTGCTTGATCGCTTCGATCCTGCGGACATCCATACGGACAGATGAATAGAACTTCAGTGCACGTCCGCCTGTAGTGGTCTCCGGATTTCCAAACATGATGCCGACCTTTTCACGCAGCTGGTTGATAAAGATCACAATACAATTAGACTTACTGATGACGGAGGTGAGCTTACGCAGTGCCTGTGACATCAGACGCGCCTGCAGACCGACATGCGAATCACCCATCTCACCGTCAATCTCTGCTTTCGGTACCAACGCCGCAACAGAGTCTACGATCACGATATCAACTGCGCCGGAGCGAACCATCGTCTCTGTTATCTCAAGCGCCTGCTCGCCGCTGTCCGGCTGTGAAATATAAAGATTATCAATATCTACACCGATATTCGCCGCATAGACCGGATCGAGCGCATGCTCTGCATCGATGAATCCCGCGATACCGCCCGCTTTCTGTACTTCTGCTACCATATGCAGTGCAACGGTCGTCTTACCGCTCGACTCAGGTCCGTAGATCTCTACCACACGTCCTCTCGGAACACCGCCCTGACCCAGTGCAAGATCCAGGCTGATGGATCCTGTCGGTACTGTCTCCACATGCATATGAAGATCCGGATCACCAAGCTTCATTACAGATCCTTTGCCGTACTGTTTCTCAATCTGAGAGATCGCCGCATCAAGTGCTTTTAATTTATCTTCGTTATTAGCCATATCATTCTCCTGTTCCGAACATCTGTTCGTTTTTTGCTTTCTTCATGATAGTATACTTTCCCGCAAAAGTCAACTGCATTTTCAAAGATTTTTCTCAGTATAGCACAACTTTCCGGGCTGTAAATGCCATCTGAAAAAATGACGGAAAACCGCGTAAAAAAAAGGACCTTCCTTACTCAGAACGAGTGCGGAAGACCCTAACCTGTCAGTTTCTGCCAAACTCCGAAAGGACCAGTCCGTCATTTCTCTCAAGCGTCATTCCGACACTCCACTCATTAACGAACAGAAGCAATGGCTGTCCTTTCAGGTTCTGTACTTTTTTCATATCGGATGTTCCGATCAGATGATCGAGATCACCCTCCATCTCTTCGATCCACCGGATATACTCATACGGCAGATTCTCAAGCCGGATGTCAACATTATATTCGCTCTCAAGGCGGAACTTCAATACATCAAACTGCAGCACACCGACCACGCCAACGATGATCTCCTCCATGCCGGCATTAATGTCCTGGAAAATCTGGATCGCTCCTTCCTGTGCAATCTGTGTGATTCCTTTTACGAATTGCTTCCGCTTCATGGAATCGATCAGACGCACCTTTGCAAAATGCTCCGGAGCGAAGGTCGGGATTCCCTCAAACGCAAAGTGTTCCTTCGCGGTCGTCAGCGTATCACCGATCGAAAAGATACCCGGATCAAACACGCCTATGATATCGCCTGCATATGCCTCTTCTAACAGGTGGCGCTCCTGAGCCATCAGCTGCTGGGACTGCGCGAGCTTGATCTGTTTTCCTCCCTGCACATGGAAGACCTCCATGCCAGGCTCATACTTGCCGGAACAGATGCGCATAAACGCGATCCTGTCCCGATGCGCCTTGTTCATATTCGCCTGAATCTTAAATACAAATGCGGAAAACGTATCGTCAAACGGATTGACCACACCCTGATCAGAAGTTCTCGGAAGCGGTGATGTCGTCATTTTCAGGAAATGTTCGAGGAATGTCTCAACACCGAAATTCGTCAGCGCCGAGCCGAAGAATACCGGGGACAATTCTCCCTTTGACACCAGCTCCTGATCAAACTCTGCACTGGCACCGTCCAGAAGCTCAATCTCTTCTGCAAGAAGCTCCCGCTCATCCGCACCGATGATACCGTCAAGTTCCGGTGCGTCCAGCGGATAATCTTCTTCTTTTCCTTCTTTCGTTCCCTTCTGTGTATCGGAAAACAGCTTTACGTTTCCTGTCCCCCGGTCATAAACACCACGGAATTCCTTTCCGGATCCGATCGGCCAGTTGATCGGGCAGGTCGCGATCCCGAGCTCTTTTTCGATCTCATCCATCAGATCAAACGTATCTTTTGCGTCGCGGTCCATCTTGTTGATAAACGTAAAGATCGGGATATGCCGCATCACACAAACCTTAAAAAGTTTTCTTGTCTGTGCCTCAACTCCCTTGGAACCGTCGATCACCATCACGGCCGAATCCGCCGCCATCAGTGTTCTGTAAGTGTCCTCGGAAAAGTCCTGATGACCCGGCGTGTCCAGAATGTTGATGCATTTCCCCTCATATTCAAACTGCAGCACAGATGACGTGACAGAGATACCTCTCTGCTTCTCAATCTCCATCCAGTCAGATACTGCATGTTTTGCCGTTGCTTTTCCCTTAACGGATCCTGCCTGATTGATCGCGCCTCCATACAGCAAAAACTTCTCTGTCAGTGTCGTTTTTCCTGCATCCGGATGCGAGATGATCGCAAAGGTACGGCGCCTTTCGATTTCATTTCTATAGTCTGCCACAAATAATTCTCCTTTTTAAAACAACGGTGTTCCGGAAATCTCCGGTTCGATCGCAAGCCATGATAACACAGTCTGTCCGATGTCTGCAAATGTATCCCGCGTGCCGAAATTTGTCCCGTCTTCTACCGGCAGGCTTGCCCCTGCGATCAGAAGCGGTATGTATTCTCTGGAATGATCCGTCGACGGCGTTCCCGGATCACAGCCGTGGTCTGCCGTGATCAGCAGAAGATCCTCCGGGCCAAGCTTTTCCAGAATGCGTGGGAGCTGCGCATCAAAATAGGTCAGTGCCGCCGCATACCCGTCCACATCATTCCGGTGTCCGTAGAGCATATCAAAATCGACGAGGTTGACAAAGCAGATGCCGTCAAAATCCCGGTCCATCCACTCGATCGCACGCTCGATCCCATCGGCATTGTCCTTTGTCCTGACAAACTCCGTAATGCCCTTTCCGGCAAAAATATCATTGATCTTTCCGACCGCCAGCACATCTTTTCCGGCATCTTTGATCTGATCAAGCATCGTTACGGCCGGCGGCTGCAGGGAATAGTCGTGTCGATTGGACGTCCGGGTGAAATTGCCCGGCGTTCCGATGAACGGCCGCGCGATCACACGGCCGACCCCAAGCTCGCCCTGAAGCATTTCGCGCGCGATCTCACAATAGCGGTAGAGCTCCGGCACCGGAACGATCTCCTCATGTGCCGCGATCTGGAACACGGAATCCGCAGATGTATAGACGATCAGCGCGCCGGTCTCTAAATGCTCTTTCCCATAATCCTCTATGACCTGCGTCCCGGAATACGGCTTGTTGCACAAAAGCTTTCTGCCGACGGCCGCAGAATACCGCTCCATAAATTCTTCCGGAAATCCATCCGGGAATGTCGGCATCGGTTTTTCCGAAATAAGTCCCGCGATCTCCCAGTGCCCGGTCGTGGTATCTTTTCCGTCCGAACGTTCCGCAAGGCGTGCAAAAGCATGCTTGATTGAACTTCCATCTGCTGCTGTCAACAGACCTTTTCCGGCACGATCCATATTCGGTTCCGGCGCTACACCATCGATTTTAAACAGTCCGAGCGAAGCCATATTCGGCACATGAAGCTTCTCACTTTTTCTGCAGGTCCCCAGCGTATTGCTGCCTGCATCACCAAACCGGTCTGCGTCCGGCATTTCACCGATTCCAAAACTATCCAACACGATCAGGAATACTCGTTTCATGATACTATCCTCTACCTTGTATTTACACGCAGAAAAAGCAGCCAAAGGGCTGCTTTTTTCTTAGTTGTATTTGCGTTTTCTGGCCGCTTCAGATTTTTTCTTACGTCTTACGCTCGGCTTTTCATAGTGTTCTCTTTTGCGAATCTCCTGCTGAATGCCTGCTTTTGCGCAATTTCTCTTAAATCTGCGAAGCGCGCTGTCTAAGCTTTCGTTTTCTTTTACGATTACATTTGACATGAAAAAGACCTAACCTCCCTCCAGTTGCGTATTGTGCGTATTCAACTGTCCTGGTCTATTTGCACTTGCTCATTATATATCAAAAAGTATTCTGCCGTCAAGGATTTTGTTTACAGGAATATTATCCACAAAAACGCGTCCGAAAACGGCATTTATGCACCAACCTGTCCGGAAAGAACTTCCTTTACCGCACCGATCGCATCTGCGATTCCTGCCGGGTTCTTGCCGCCGGCCTGGGCCATATTGGGACGTCCGCCGCCGCCACCGCCGACTTTTCCTGCAATGGCTTTGATCAGGTTCCCTGCATGTGCGCCGGCTTTGACTGCGCCATCGGTAGCCATTGCTACCAGACTGACCTTGCCGTCTTTTGCGGATGCCAGTACGACAACGCCTTCCCCAAGCTTTTCTTTTAGCTGATCACCCAGCTCACGCAGGCCGTTCATATCAACATCCGCCACCTCTGTTGCGATCAGCTTCACGCCACCGACCTCTTCGACCTGATCTGTGACATCACCGAGTGCTGCGCGTGCTTCTTTGCTCTTTAATGCTTCCAGCTCCGCATGCAGTGCTTTAACCTCACTCTGCAGGTGCGCGATTCGATCCGCCACACCGCCCGGCGTTGTCTTAAGCAAGCCTGCCGCTTCTTTCAGCTGGCGCTCTGTCTCGTCATAATATGCAAACAGCGCATCAGAAGTCAGCGCTTCGATTCGTCTTACACCGGCAGATACACCGCCTTCGGAAATAATCTTAAATCCGGCGATCTTTGCCGTATTGTCTACGTGTGTACCACCGCATAATTCGGTCGAGAAGTCGCCCATCCGTACCACGCGGACGCTTTCACCGTACTTCTCACCAAACAGTGCCATTGCACCGCTCTTTTTCGCTTCCTCAAGTCCCATAACATCTGTTACAACCGGCAGGGAAGCTGCGATCTGTGCGTTGACATGCTCTTCTACCTGACGGATCTCTTCATCTGTCATTGCAGAGAAATGGGAGAAGTCAAAACGGAGACGGTCTTCATTGACATCTGAACCAGCCTGATGTACATGATCGCCCAGTACCATCTGGAGCGCCTTCTGCAGAAGATGGGTCGCGCTATGATTTTTCGCTGTACGCGCACGCTTGGTGGCATCCACATCAAGGGTAACCTGTTCGCCGTTTTTGATCACGCCTGTCTTAACATATCCGACATGACCGGTCTTTTCGCCCGGCAGTGTTACGGTATCTGTTACAACAAACACACCTGCGGCGCCCTTGATGATACCGGTATCCGCATTCTGTCCGCCCTTGGTTGCATAAAACGGCGTCTGTTCTGTCAGGATGGTTCCCTTTTCACCTTCCCTTAACTCTTCCACAAGCTCATCAACCGGCGAAGATGCGTCTTCTTCTGTCTGCGCTTCCACAGCTTCCGCCGGGCGGCTCATTGCTGTGATCACGGAGTCAAATGTCAGCGTTGTATAGCCGACAAACTCTGTCTTTACAGACGGATCCAACTCACCAAGAACGGTCGCATCCGCGCCCATGTAGTTGGTTTCTTTACGGGCGTTTCTTGCCATCTCACGCTGGCGTTCCATCGCCTTTTTGAAGCCTTCCATATCGATACGAAGACCTGATTCCTGCAGGATCTCTTCTGTCAGGTCAACCGGGAATCCATAGGTATCATAAAGCTTAAAGACCTCTGCTCCGGCAAGCACCTTTTCATGCATTTTTTTCATCCGGTCACGGATACCGCCAAGCAGGGACAGTCCCTGATCGATCGTGCGGTTAAAGTTCTCTTCTTCCTGTGTGAGCACGCGTGTGATCAGCTCCTGACGCTCGCGCAGTTCAGGATAACCGTCTTCACATTCTGAAATAACCGTCAGCGCCAGCTCTGCAAGGAAGGTTCCTTTGATGCCAAGCAGTCTTCCGTGACGTGCTGCACGGCGGATCAGGCGGCGCAGGACATAGCCGCGCCCTTCATTTGACGGGCTGATGCCGTCACCGATCATAAATACTGCCGAACGGATGTGATCTGTGATCAGACGGATCGAAATATCTTTTAATGCATCCTTGTAATAACTCTGTCCGGAAAGCTCACACACTTTATCGCGGATTGCTTTCATCGTATCAATATCAAAAACAGAATCCACGTCCTGTACTACAACAGCAAGACGTTCCAATCCCATTCCGGTGTCAATGTTTTTGTTCTCCAGCTCTGTATAATTGCCATGACCGTCGCCTTCAAACTGCGTGAACACGTCATTCCAGACTTCCATATAACGGTCACAGTCACAGCCAACTTTACAGTCCGGTTTGCCGCAGCCATATTTTTCACCACGGTCATAATAGATCTCGGAACACGGACCGCACGGACCTGCACCGTGCTCCCAGAAGTTATCGCATTCCCCGTTCTCATCGCGGTAGAATCTTGTGATCTTTTCTGCTGGCACACCGATGACTTTTGTCCAGATTTCAAATGCCTCTTCATCCTCTCCGTAAATAGACGGATACAGGCGTTCTTCGTCCAGGCCGATGACCTTAGTCAAAAATTCCCAGGACCATTCCAGGGCTTCTTTTTTAAAATAATCGCCAAACGAAAAATTACCCAACATCTCAAAAAAAGTAAGATGTCTGGCTGTTCTTCCAACGTTTTCAATGTCGCCGGTACGGATGCATTTCTGGCAGGTCGCCATACGACGCCGCGGAGGCTCCTCCTGTCCTGTAAAATATGGCTTTAACGGTGCCATACCCGCATTGATCAAAAGTAAGCTCTTATCGTTGTGCGGGATCAGCGAATAGCTGCTCTTTACCAGGTGATCTTTTGATTCGAAGAATTCCAGAAACATTCTTCTAAGTTCATTTACTCCGTATGCTTTCACAAGAAACCTCCCCTAATGTTATCTTTTTTGTTCAATCCCGCGAATACTGCGGGCATAAGTCGCAATTCGGTCAACGAATCCGGTGTTTTCCGGATTCAGGCGGATCGATTCCGGCTGCGGAATGCAACCGGCCGCAAATCCGGCCAATATCATCCACCCGACGTATTCTGTCGGAAGGACGATCGCAGAAAGTACAATGGCCCCCAACGGCTGCTGGAATACGGTAGCGATCAGCGCAGTTGTCACCAGCACGACCGCATAGAGTTCACTGACTGACAAAAGCTGTGCAAATCCGTATCCGATGGAAAGGCCTGAAAACAGCATCGGAAACAGCTGTCCGCCGCGCCACCCGGATTCGATACAGACATTCGTCAAAAACAGCTTCAGCACACCGATCAGGATCAGCAAAAACGGTGTGAGTTTCAAATATTCATACTGCATGCTCTGGATCATGTTACCGCCGGAGAACATGCTCATCGGAACGGCAGTGCCGATCAGTCCCAAGATCAGGCCACCGAGGATCGCATTGATGATATCCAGATTCCGATCCACCAGGAATGAGAAGAGATACTTTGTAATCTTATGTCCGATCAGATACAGATATCCGGCACCAAAACCGACCGCGATCAGAAGAATCGCAGCAAAATGCCCTGCAGCCGATACATGGGTCACTTCCAGATGCGGAACAGACAGTCCTCTTCCAAACACAGCATTCAGTACTTCATAAACGACGAGCGCCGAAACACCGGCTGCAACGCCGGCTGCGATCGCCTCCGACTTTTTCCAGGGCAGCACATTTTTCGGGAAATAGATCTTCGATGCCGGAAGCAATAATCCCTGCACCATCTGCCCGAACACATATCCTCTGGAGACGTCAGGATCTTCATCGATCAATCGCAGCATTAACAGCCTCTGCATCGCAAACTGATCCTTTGTCCAGAAGCAGAAGCCCAAAAGCAGACTGACAAGTCCTGCCTCCGGTCCGACTGCACCGCCGAATAAAAGCGGCAGCAAAGAACCAACAATGATCAAAGGCATATTGGCATAGGAAAAACGGCGTCTTCTTCTGACCTCGGACACTGCATCCTGCATGCTCTGCGGATACGGTCCATAGATCCGATGGAACACCCCGACGACCAGACCGCCGATCAGACATACAATGATCGTATAGCAAGGCACATTCAAATGTGCAGGGATTATATGCCAGATCAGCGTAACGCCCACATTTGCAATTTTAAGATACAGCCAAATCACTCCTGCGATGACTGCTCCAACAACGGCCGCAAACTCCATAAAGAGCAGGCCGTTATCCAAATGCTGATTCATGTTTGAATGATATCCTCCAGCAGATCCTCTCCGTCCGCGGCGCTCGTTGCAAGACGGTCACAGCGCTCGTTCTCCGGGTGACCGTCATGGCCTTTCACCCAGATATACGTAACGTCATGTCCCTCCATCGCTTTTAAAAGGCGCGTCCAGAGATCCACGTTTTTGACTGGTTTCTTATCTGCTTTTTTCCATCCCCTGGCAATCCAGCCGGAGATCCAGTGTTGGTTAAAAGCATCTGTCAGATATTTCGAGTCAGAATAAAGCTCTACTTTACAAGGCTTATTTAAGGCCTCCAGTCCTACGATCGCTGCCATCAGCTCCATCCTGTTATTTGTCGTTTTTTGATATCCTGCAGAAAGCTCCCGCTCATGCAGCTGACCGTTTCGGTCTGTGTATTGAAGTACTGTGCCATATCCGCCCGGTCCTTCCGGGTTTCCACGGGCCGCACCGTCTGTAAAAATCGTAACCTGTGTCATCTTTCCCCTTAGTCTTTCATGGACCGGATGATCGCATTGACATCGCGGTATACATCCGCCGGTTCCACACCGATCGAGAATTTCCCGTTCTCATAAAGGATCTTTCCGTCGACCATCGTCATGACAACATTCTGCTTTCCGCCTGCATAAACCAGATTGGTCACCAGATTGTTTTCAGGCTGCATATTCGGCTGTGTCAGATCGATCCGTATAAGATCCGCTTTTTTGCCGACTGCCAGACAATCGCAATCCGGAAGCGCCATCGCTTTCGCACCACCCGCTGTCGCCATATACAGAATCTTTTCTGCCGGGATGCAGGCAGCATCTTCTTCATGCACTTTTGCAAGTGCCGCCGCCAGATACATCTCACGGAACATATCAAGCGCATTATTGCTGGCTGCACCGTCCGTACCGATCGCAACATTGATGCCTCTGTCGACAAAACTCTTTAATGGCGCGATGCCACTGGCAAGCTTTAAGTTTGAAGCAGGACAGGTAACCGCCGTCAAACCACGCTTCTGAAAGATCTCAAAGTCTTTTTCATCAAACCAGATACAGTGAAAACCGCCGCCGCCATACGCATACATATCCAGTTCATCTGTCAGCTGCGTCGGTGTTTTTCCATAGCGCTCAATGCACTCTTCCACTTCCCTGCGGGTCTCCGCATTGTGCATGTAAAGCGGTGTCTTATATTGATGCGCCAGATCGGCAATTTCTTTCATCAGCTCCGGCTTTGTCGTATATTCTGCATGGAAGCCGATCATGAATGAAGTCAGATCACTGGTCTCATTCACCTTATGATAGTTTTCTTCTACAACGGATGCCAGACCGCCGAAGCTGTTGACACCCGATACCTGTACCGCGCGAAAGCCGCATTCCGCTGCCACCTGCGCATAGACAGGCGGAAAGTAACACATATCAAAACCGGTTGTGATACCGCTTGTCAGATACTCCATGATGCCAAGCACTTCAAAAGGCCTGATATTTTCGGTATCAAGCTTATCTTCCATAGGAAAACACAGATTGTAAAGCCACTCCTGAAGCGGCAGATCATCTGCATAGGAACGAAGGAATGTCATGTAGGTATGCGCGTGCGCATTCTTAAATCCCGGCATCAAAAGATCTCCGTTCACATCGATCGTCCGATCCCAGTTCTCTCCTTCTTTTTGCGGTGCATCTGCTCCGTCTCCGATATATGTGATCCGGTCATTTTCTACCCAAAGTTCTCCTTTGATGATGTCAAATGACTGGTCGCTGTTTGTACATAAAATCTTTGCGTTGGTAAAACGCGTATTCATAAGCTATACTCCAATCACGGCGTCAGGATCCATGCCGCATCTTATACTGTCAACTCCGCGATCTTTCTGATTGACCGGGTAACAAGCCGCGAAAAATCAGCTGCCACTTTATCCGCAGCTTCCTGAACCTCTTTATGGGAAAGCGGTTTATCCGAAATACCTGCAGCCAGATTCGAAATACAGGAAATACCGCACACCTTCATCCCCATGTGCCGTGCAGCGATCGCTTCGCAACCGGTACTCATACCAACAGCATCCGCTCCGATCGCTTTAAAAGCCCTGATCTCGGCAGGCGTCTCATACTGCGGTCCGGCAGTCTGAATATAAACGCCTTCCCTGACTGCGATCTGCTCTTCCTCTGCCGCTTCATGTATCGCTTTCCTGAGTGATGCCGTATAAATCTCACTCATATCCGGGAATCGCGGGCCAAGCTCCTCGATGTTCGGACCTGCCAGCGGAGACGGAACCAGACATGCGATCTGGTCTTTGATCACCATCAGATCTCCGGCCTGCATACCATCCATGATGCCCCCTGCCGCATTGGTTAAAAACAATACCTTTGCCCCCAGTCTTCCCATCAGACGGATCGGCAAAACGACATCCGTGATATCATATCCTTCATAATAATGAACACGCCCCTGCATGATCACAACCGGTATTTCGTGCACATACCCAAACACAAAGCGGCCTGCATGTCCCTGAACCGTGGAATGCGGAAAACCAGGCAGCTCAGAATAAGATACGGTCACTTCCACCCGGATACTGTCTGCATAATTGCCAAGGCCAGACCCCAGAACCAGTGCGATCTGCGGGACAAAGTCCGTTTTTTTACGGATCACATCCACACATTTTTGCAGTTTTTCGAAGATTTCCATATTTTTCATATTGAATTTCGCTTTAATTGCTGTTAAACTGAATGTGCAGTTACCATTTGGCAACCTAATTACTTTTATGTGATGCACCCATACGGATTACATCGGAGGAACTTGAATGGATACCTATAACCCTTATCATTTTGCGACAAATTGTATATCCGGCAAGTGGAAGATGACATTACTTCACCACATCCATCATTATGGAAAGATCCGCTTTAACGAGACCAAAAAGACTCTTGGGGTCAGCGAAAAGGTGCTTAGCCAGCAGCTTAAGGAACTTACCAAAGACGGTCTGGTCGAACGGATTCAGTATAATACGATCCCCTTAAAGGTCGAATATGTTCTGACAAAGACCGGCGAAGATCTGATCCCTGCTTTGGACATCCTCTATATCTGGAGTGTTCGAAGACTGGCTGAGCTGAATCTTCCGATCGATCCCGATGCCTTCAAGGTCCATACGGAATTAAAGTACGAGGATCAGCTGAAAGAGATCATGGACACTTACATGAACCGGGCTAAGGAATCGACTCCCGAATGATACTACCGCAGGTGCGTTATGCACCTGCGCGTTTTTTTACTGTCTCTAAATTCTTCAAAATATATTCACGCGACCACAGCTGATGCTGCTCTAATCCGTCGCAGATCTTTGCAAAATCATTCTCCGCTACAGCTTCATGGATCAATTCAAAATACTGGATGCCGGAATGATACTGTCCGCCGCTTCCGCCCTTTTCCCGCGGAATCGCAAACAGCTCATGTAAGATCGCATCCATACCTGACATGGAAGCGATCTTCGAGATCAGAATCTCATTATTGGCATGCTTATAAAACACATCCATAATGCTCTTGATGCAGCGACAGCTTTCCACCACATTATCCGAAACGCGGTATTCTTCAATGTGATGCTCGATCTCATCCGCCATCTCTTTATGATCCGCATTGCGGAGCGCATTCCTTGCCGCAAGCATCTGGTAACCCTGGGAAATCTCCTGAATCTGTCTTACATCTTCTTCTGTAATGTCAATCACTCTGGCGCCAACATTATTCTCAAACTCGATTAAGCCTTCGTTCAGAAGGCGGTTTAAAGCTTCTCTTACAGGAGTCGAGCTGACACCATACTCTTCCTGCAGCTTGCTGACATTCAGTTTACTGCCAAACGGAATTTTTAATGTAACGATTCTCTCACGAAGTTTGTCATAAACCTGATCAACAAGGGACATCCTCTTGATTACGGGCATATTTTTTCTCCTATTTTGATAATTTCAAAAAAAATCCATAATGCCGCATTTTGAAAATACAACATTATGGATATTATGGCATAATCAATATTTGTTTTCAAGAAAAAGATGCCCGTGCTTAAGACTTCTGTCAAATATTCGTAAAATATTCGTCAAATATTATTCAACTTCTATGTAATCTGCATCATCTACCATACGCGGGCCGTCTTTTTCAAATACGCCCATAACTTTACATTTCGGGCAAAAACCGAATTCTTCGCCGAACTCTGTCATCAGGTCCGTCGCATACTCAAACTTGAGTCCGCATTCCGGACAATGATAATACATCATCTGAGGTCCCCATGTCATAATCGTATTCCTCCATCCGTAAAAGAAAACACTCCCGAAGCCTCTATTAAAAGAGGCCTCTGGGAGTGAAGTTTTCAGATCATTTGCTGATTATTTCTTCAGACCAAGGATCTCACGTGCCTCATCCGGTGTAGCAACATCGTTGCCAAACTCACGGATAACACGAGCTGCACGCTCAACGAACTGACGGTTGCTGTCAGCAAGCTGGCCTCTGCCGTACATAACGTTGTCTTCCATACCTACACGGATACCGCCGCCAAGAGCAACTGCACCGTACATCATTTCCATAGCGCTGTGGCCTACGCCGAAGCATGACCATGTGTTGTCTTTGCCGCAAAGAGATTCCATTGTCTCTTTCATGAATACCAGGTTCTTCATGGTACCAGCGATACCATTTGCACAACCCATGCAGAACTGGAAGTGCTGCGGTCCAACCAGAACGCCCTTCTTCAGATAGTAAGCAGCGTTTCCGATCATACCCGGATCAAATGCTTCGATCTCCGGCTTAACGCCAAGTTCCTGGAACAGATATCCGCAATCCTCAAGGAATTTCGGGCTGTTGATGAACAGACCTGTGTTCAGCCAGTTCATGGAACCACAGTCATAGGAAGCCATTTCCGGTTTCAGCTCTTTTACATGAGCAACACGGATCTCATCGTCAGCATGAATATCGCCAGAGGTGGTCATGTTGATGATGATATCACAATCCGGATGTCTTTCTTTCAGAAGATCCCATGTTTTCTTGAAACGAACCGGATCCATAATGCCGTTGCCGTCATCATCTCTCATATGAAGATGAGCGATAGCTGCGCCGGCCTGCCAGCAATCATAAACGTCTTCGCAAATCTCTTCCGGAGTCATCGGAACGTTCGGATTGTTCTCTTTTTTCGGCCATGCGCCGGTTACAGCAGCTGTGATGATAGTTTTTTTCTTTGCCATTTACCTTTACCTCTTTCTTCTCTTTCTTACAATCATTCTGTCTCTTACCCCGTAAGTATACGGCGTATTATCGCACGGAAAGCCGCTGCAGGCCAAACCTGCAGCGGCCCTCTCACCGCACATTATAAATCAGTACGGCAATTAATTCAACCCGTGATTTTTATTTGCCGTTAACCAGCTCTTCGCAAAGCTGTGTTACCATTCTGGACGGCTCTTCCAGTTTTCTGTCACAAGTATATTTGTGCTTCAGGAAGGTCTCTCTGGACTCTACGCCAGTTCCTGCATACTTGTATGTTCTATCCGGAACATCATTCAGATCATCTTCATCGATGTATGCTACGCAGCGAGCCATGGAACCATCACCCATGTACCAACGAAGCGGGAAGCAATAGAACATGAACTTCTTGCCCAGAACTTTGTCAACGTCACCACCGAGGTTCTCAACACCTACGATACCATGACCAAGCATTGTCTTGTGGCACGGCTCCCATGTTCCCCAGCAGCCGATCTCTTCCAGTGAACCATACATTTTGTCATATGCTTCCTGGCCAAAGTGTTTTACAAACTCCCACTTATCAAATCTTGCATAAGATTCTTCGCCGAACAGAGCCTTGTACTCTTCGGTGATCGGGTTTCCGGAAGCACCAAGAAGGTTCATTCTTGTCATACCGTTGTTACCCATAGCGGTGTGAAGCGGATGATCCAGAGCCTGCATATCCATAGCTACGCATTTAACTTTGTGATCTACGAACCACTCACCAGCTTCACGGCCGGTACCGCAGCTGTAATGATAATACTCTTTTGTATCATCAAACAGTCTGTGCATACCTGTTACCAGACATACAACTTTGCCTTCCAGCTCGCCCTTAGCCGGATCCGGATCAATGCCCATACGACGGCAAGCGTCATCCAGATGCTCGCCTGTGATCAGCTCCCAACGACCGCACTGGATATCCAGAGCTACAGCTTCGCCTGTGTAAGCGTCGATCGGCATTTCATGTGTATAACGTGCTCTTCTTCCGTCGAACTCAACTTCCATTACGTGACGCGGAGCATCGCAGTGTGTACCTGTGTGCATTGTGCAGCCTACATACTGTGTAAGAACGCCGCCCTTAGCCATAGAATGCTTGCTGTCGATAACCGGTTTGTCGAAATACGGCCAACGCGGAATCTCTGCGCCGAACGGATGTGTCAGATCAACATAAACCATTTTTCCCATAATACCATGTCCTCCATTTATTAATGTTTTTTTATTTTTATTACCGGAAGGCAGCTCCCCACTGCCAACCGGTAATAGGTACCTTTGCTTACGGCTTATTTACCGTAGATCATCTTGATCAGATACTCATTCAGGCCGTCTTTGGAAGCCTGGATGGAAGCATCATCCCATTTCATGAAGCCTTCGCCTGACTTGAAGCCTTCTTTGCCTTCTTCTTTCATCTTAACGATGATCGGTGACGGCTCATGATTGTCAGCCAGATACTTCAGTACATAGCTGTGAATGTTGTATGTCAGGGTTGTGCTGACCATGTCAGAGTTCTCGATCGGGCCAAGCTGCGGAAGACGCAGACCGAAACTGTATTTAACAGCGTCATCTACTGTCTCAGGATCAGCGATACCGTCATTAACGATCGCGATTGCTTCACGCCACAGAGCATGCTGCATACGGTTTGCAACGAATCCCGGAACGTCTTTCTTGCAATAGATCGGCTTCTTGCCTGCTTTTGCCATAACGTCCATGGTAGCCTGCATAACTTCTTCAGAAGTATCTTTGGTCTTAACAACCTCTACCAGCGGGATCAGATGAGCCGGATTCCAGAAGTGCGTACCAACGATTCTCTCTTTGTGCTCGCACTTTTCAGAAATCTCAGTCGGGCTCATAACAGAAGTGTTTGTGCAGTAGATGCAGTCAGCAGATGTGATTGCTTCCAGATCACGGAACAGATTCTGTTTTGTCTCCATAACTTCCGGAACGCACTCGATCACGAGGTCTGCTCTCTTGATGCGGTCATTGTCAAGATCTGTTACCAGAACTACTCTTTCAACAACAGCGTCAACATCAGCTTCTGTAATAACGCCATGAGCAACCAGCTCTTTCATGTTCTGGCGGATCATGCTTGCGATGTCTTTCTGACGATGGTTCCAGATGGTAACTTCTGCATCTTCAATTGTGCAGAAAACCTGTGCGATCGCACATCCCATCATACCGCCGCCGCAGATTACAAAATTCTTTAAATCTTTCATCTTATCTCCTTTATCCTTTGCTTCTTATACGATCATTCTGATTAGCAAACCAGGTATCCACCTGAGCAGTCACAAGCTGCGCCGGTGATGAAGTTAGAAGCATCAGAGGAGAGGAACAGTGTGTAGCCTACGAAATCTTCCGGCTCAGCAAGACGGCCGATCGGCTCACGCTTCATGAAGTTCTTGTAAACTTCAGACTCAACATCGAACATCCACTCTGTCAGCTCGCTGCGGAATACTGTCGGGCAGATAGCGTTGATGTTGATACCATATTTTGCAGAAAGGTCACATGCCATGGAAGCGATCATCATGTCAGCGCCACCCTTGGATGCGCAGTAGCCTGTGTAACCAGCCATACCACGTTTGGATCTCTGGGATGTAACAACAACGATCTTTCCACCCTGACCTGACGGTACGTTCTCAGCACCATTCAGCTGTTTAACCATCTGCTCAGCAACATATTTCAGTACAACGTATACAGACTTCATATCTGCATCGATGATGTACTGCCAATCTGCTACAGACTGCTCAAGGATGTTCTGCGGCTTGTTGAAGCCATGAGCGATAGCAAGGATGTTGATCTCGCCATATTTCTCAACTGCTGCTGCGATCAGAGCCTTAACAGCTTCTTCATCAGACGGATCTGCTACAACATAGCAGCACTCAATGCCTTCTGCCTTGAACTCTTCTTCCAGAGCTGCCAGCTTTTTATCATTACGGCCGGTCATTACAACCTTTGCTCCTGCATAGCCATAAGCCTTAGCCATAACTTTTCCAAGTGCACCTGTAGCACCTGTTACCAGAGCAACTTTGCCTTCTACTGAGAACATGTTGTTAACGAATTCTTTTCTTACTGGTACCATGTTACCATTCCTCCTTAACCTGTTAATTAATATGTGTCTGTAGGTCTTTCAACCGTCCTTAGTAAGTATAAATCACAAGCCTTTTTTATGCAATACCTACAATCTTGTTAGTCAGGTACCGATTGGTAACCGCATAAAAACTTCTATTTTTTTATTTTTTTCGAGCTTTTTTCTGTAAAAAACGCACGAGAAACCGATTTCTTTGTGATTTGTATACAGTTTTTTTCCACTATTTTATACAAATTAAACAAAAAGCATGCAGCTCGTCGGGTTTCCAACATTCACCCGAAAAACTGCATGCTTTTCTATCTTTAAAAATTTAGTTGAAATAGACAAGTTCCTCGTCCGGTTTTTGTGCACTTTCCACCTTTTGTGCATAAAGCACCGGTCCTTTGCCGCGATACTCTTTCGCAAACTCATATCGGATCTTTGCCGTGATCCAGACCCAGGAGCGGTGTCCCAGTTCTGCCCCCTTGTCATATTTGCATTTAAAACCGATATACTGAATATCCTCTACACAGCAGGTCATCGCAAACCTGCCGCAGACAAACACCGGTTTTTTCCCGAATCTCTCTTCCGGCCGATAGACCAGCCCCAGGAATCTTACCGTCTTTCCGTCATAGACCTCCTGGCTTTCCTGAACATCCAGATAGAACAGTCCGAAATCCGCATCCGTGATCTCGATGACATCCTGCGTCATATCATACGGGCGTTCTTCCATCAGCGAATCATCGATCGATCCGTCTTCCCGTTCAAATACACACTGTGCTTTCGGATTACGTGCTTTGACACTGCGGCGGAACTTCGCCTTCGGTGTATCTTCCGTACAACGGTTGAAAATGACGACGTCTGAGTTGAAGACCTGTTCCATCATCATTGTCCGCATATTGGTCAGATACATTTCATAGGATCCTGCATCAACCGTTGTGAGCTGTTGGATCAGTTCCCACCCGTCCGGAAGCACAAGGTCCAGGATCGTTGCTGCCTGCCAGGTTCCGTTATATTCAATAAACACCTGATCCGGCTGATACTGTTTCGCACAATCCTCCAGGAAATCCTCTGTCAGTTCGGATTCATCATCCAACTGCAGTACGACGACATTGACTTTGTATTTCAAAAACTCTTCCTGTTCATATTCAACATCGCCTTCTTCGCAGACAATAACGAGATTATTGCCCTGCGCAAAATCTTCATCAAGCAGCGAGCTTTTGAGCAATGTTGTTTTTCCGCTGTCCATAAAACCGGTGAACAGATATACCGGTACATCCATTATGTTTCTCCTTATACATTAAACAGTTTTTCCAGACCTGCTTCATCCAGATCTGTTCCGATCACACAAAGTCTTCCGGTATACTCCGGCGCGCCTTCACGGATCTCATAATCGCCCGGAACCATGTCAAAATAGATCCACGTTCCGTCTTCTGCCGGAACCATACCCTTTGCGCGAAGAACTTCGCCATACGTTTCCGTGTCGATGAAGGTCTTCAAGATCTTCTCGATTCCTTCTTTCGTATACTTGTGCGGCGTCTCAATTCCCCAGCTTGTAAAGATATCATCCGCATGATGATGTCCGTCATGATCATGATGGTGATGATGTTCATGCTCATGGTCATGATCATGGTGATGCTCGTGGTCGTGGTCGTGATCATGGTGATGCTCGTGGTCGTGGTCGTGGTCGTGATCGTGATCATGGTGATGCTCGTGGTCGTGGTCGTGGTCGTGATCGTGATCATGGTGATGTTCCGCCTCGAATTCCGCCATCATCTCATCCATGAAGGAACGCTGGCTTTCTACAACATCCAGCATCTGCTGTCCTGTGATCTGATCCCATGGCGTCGTCACGATCGCAGCTTTCGGA